>Ga0209281_1000325_pt1 | contig 83076 bp, 71 predicted proteins | sample MedtruBG_FD_187514 | JGI IMG/M metagenome (GOLD analysis project Ga0209281, IMG submission 187514) | Root nodule microbial communities of legume samples collected from California, USA - Medicago truncatula BG (SPAdes) (version 2) | ecosystem: Host-associated > Plants > Roots > Nodule | place... | reverse complement strand
ATATTCTTTATTTCCTCTAAAACATTAACTATACCAGAGTTACTATAAGCTGCTTCATTCTTAGTAAATTTCCCTTTTACAGCTTCATAAACATTTACAATATTAACATTTATATTTCTTTCTTCATTATGAGCATAGCTAATACTGCTTAAAACCCCTTCATTATGTTCTCTCGCCTCATTTGCATCTTCTAAACTCTCATCGTTCCACTTATTTTGAACAAAAATAGTATTGGTTAACTTAGGCCATAAGGCATTTATGAAATTTTTTTCTGTTCTTGTAATAGGAGGGTTTGTCCTAATCATAAAAATTCCAGCTACTAGCTTATCTACATATTCTAAAGTAGTTTTTTGATTTTGTGGTGTCAAGCTCCCAACACCTGGTAAATCTACAAGTACAATATCTTCTTTTAAAACTTCGCTTTTATTATGAAGAACTATTCTTGATACTTTAAGATTGTTGGCTTCATTATAATCATTATGTACATACTTCTCTAAATCTTTTATATGTATGTTATCCTTACTTCCATTTAAATAATATACTATAGCTTCCTCAATATTTTCTCCATACCTGACTTCAACCGGTACACACGTTGTTTCATCTACATCAGTAGGCAGCACGTTATCTTCCATTAATATAGCATTTAAAAAACTACTTTTTCCTGCTCCTTGAATTCCTAAAACTGGAACAATTATTTCTTTCTTATTTAAATTTTCAATAAAATGCTCAAAATACTCTCTGTAGTTTACTCCTTGATTTTCATTACTAATGTATTTTTCTAGTAATCTATAAAATCTTTCATCTTTGACCAAATCTATATTTGCCATTATTTTTTATCTCCTCTTCCCAAATAGCTTAGAAAAGAATGATCTGTTTCCCCATTCTACTTCTTCTTGTATATAGTCTATTTTCTCATTAAGTTCATTTTCTAATTTATTGATTAATTCTATTATAATATCTTTATCTTTAATTTTATCATCAATATCCTTAATTTTTCCTAAAATTGAAATTTTACCATCAAATAAACTACTTTCTATTGATTGTTCCAATGTTTCTACTTTTCCTCCAATAGATTTTTCCAATAAGTCGACTTTTCCTTTAATTGAACTTTCTGTTTCTCCAACTTTTTCTTCAATCTTATCTACATTAATATCATCTATTTTATTTAAAATAATATCCCGATTACTTGCAGCATCTTTTACTACTTTTAATCCTAACATTGCTAATCTTTCTTCTATTGACTGAAATAATATCTTGTTTTGCTCTACTATATTCTTCTTAATTGCCGCTTCAATTGTACTCTCTATTGATTTTGTTATTTTTTGTATACTACTATTTAAATCATCAAGTTTTTCTTCAAAACCTTCCTCTGTAAATTCTTCAAAGTTTCCTTTTAAATCATTAATTTTCTTTTCTATTGGCTTTAGTTTATCCGCCACTTCTTCTGAAATATTTCTAGATGATTTAGAAAGTAGTGTTATCATATCATCTTGTATTTCGCTCATTATATTCTTTGTTACTTCATCGCTTTGAATTAAAATTGACTTTTCTTCCATTCCATACTCCTTCTCGATAATAACTATCCTAATATCTCTATCAATTAGTATTATTTAAAAAATAACTTAAGATTTCTTCTAAAATTTCTTTTTCCTCTACACCTCTTGATAATGAATTTTCAAATAATTTTTCTTTCGTAGTTTTATAATCACTAATTAAAAATTTATCTTTTTCTTGCCCTTCTATTAAAGCCATATTATATATTGGATTTTTAGAATTTATTAGTATATAATCATTTTTTATGCCATTAAATCTCTTCTCAATGCTTTTTTCTAAGTCCTTAACTTCGAATAAAAGTTCATGTATATTTTTTGCATTAATAAATTCTCTACTCGAATCTACTACTAAATTAATCCTTAAATTATCATTTTCTTTAAATAAATAACTCAAATTTCTACTTTCCAAAATCTGTTTCTTAGAATTCCCTATTTGAATTCCATTAAAGATAATAAACATATTTACTGAATAATCTTTTATTTTCTTTAATTTATTATAAAAATCAAACTTATCTCTATCACATTCATAAATAATTATTATGTTGTTTAAGCTATACATACCTTCTTTTCTTATTATTTCACACTCATATTCTTTTAGATATACTCCATATATCCTTGATACAAATTCTTTACATAAATCTATATCCCAGACCCAAAAAAGCTCAAGAGAATCTTTATTCTTCTTCTCTTTGAATTTATATTTCATATACTTTCCAATTAGCAAGTAGTTCTCTTCTAGTATTTTATTACTTAACATATAAAGGTTATAATGCATATTCGAAATAGGGTATACTACACTTTCTTCATAATTAATATTTGTAACCGCTACTTCATCTTCTTCAATTTTCAAGTTAGTAAGCTCGTTCTTAATACTCATCAAGCTCTTACTTACTTCTTCTATTTTATAAAGTTCTATATTTTGACTCTTCTTTTCTTCATATTCTTCATATCTCTTGTTTACCTCATCATAAAAAACCTCAATTGATTTTCTGTACTGATAAGTCCATTCTTTCAATATTTCTATATATCTATTTTTATTTTGATTGCATATACTTCTAACCATTTGTATAGTAGCATCTTTATCGACTATTTTTTCATCATATTCTACTTCTTTATATCCCCATTCTCTATCAAAAATGTTAGATAACAATCTTTTCCCCTTATTTAATACTCCTTCTTTCTTAAATAACATAGTTCTTTCTTCATACTTATGTTTAATCTCTATATTTTTACTTTCAACACTAGGCAGAACATAGGAACTTCTTATATCAAGATTAAGCTTTTCGTATATTTTTTTCTTTTCTTTTTCGCATTTTTTAACTATATTTAATATGTCGCTTTCAATATATAAATTTTTATTATTAATTCTATCTATTATTTCTAAATAATCTTCAGCAATATCAGATGATACTTCCGTAATTTTATTTATTGCTTCAGAAATTACCTCTTCAATTTCACTTATCTTAACAAATATCTCTTCTTGAGCATTTTCAAAAGTGTCTACAAGACCATCAATATCTTTACCTTGTACTTTAATTAATTCTTCTATTGTATCTAATTCATTTCCCTTTATAATTTCTCTATCAGCATTTATTACATTATTAATTTTTTCTATGAGACTTATAGCTCTTTGACCATCTAATTTAGGAATGGTTTTACCAGCACAATTTTCTATTGTACTAATGAATGCATTAAAATTAGAATTTTTATATAACTCTTCATCTCTTGTTATTATTCCTTTTAATCCATTAAGAGCTGATAATTGTATCACTTCGAAATTCTCTCTCTGCTCAGTCATTTCTCCTAATAGTTTTTCTGCCCTTTTTTTATGTTTTTTTAGGATAGTATTTTTATCTTCCTCAACTATTCCATTTCTACCTATTTTCTCTTCAATGGAATCAATCATATTTTGCACTAAAATTACTTGCTTTCCTTTTTCACTAACAATCTTAATTTTCTCAGCATTAGTTCCATCACTATTAGCTTTTACTGTAGTTACAAAGATGCAAATATCTATTGTTGGAAGTAATATTTCTAAAGTTAACTTCTCATGATTTTCTAAATTCCAAGCGTCTAGTCCCGGACTATCTATTATGTGTATATTTTCTCCCAACATAAATTTAGGTGTTGTAATATCTATTTGGGTAACATTTAATTGGTTATTTGGATTTTTGCTTTCATCTGCATATTTTCCTATAATATCCTCATTAAGTTCGTCACCTTTTAAAACTTGTGACGTTTTATCTTTAAAGTATATCGTGGCTTGTCTGCTATCTCCTTTAGATGCAGTAATGATAATACTAGAACTTGGCCTTATGGCCATTGGCAAAATCTTTTCACCTAAAAGTGCATTTACTAAAGTAGATTTTCCACTACTTGTTATTCCCATAATAGCCACTCTAATTGCATTATTCTTATATAGGCCTTTTCTTTCCTTAAACCACTCTATATCTTTATTATATCTTTTTTTTATATAATCATTTTTCTGTAATATTCCTTTAATTTCATCTATTATGTCTAATATATAATTATTTGTTCCCATAAAATTCTCCATATACAATGCTGATTTATATTTTATCTCCGTTATTACTCATTTACTGTTATATTACCACAATTACTCACATTTATCTAAATAAAGTAATATTTCTCGGACATATCATTATGTTTCCCTTTAATCTAATATTTAAAGCCATAAAACGACTCCCTATACTATTATAAATTATAAATTTAAATAAGTGAATGTTACATCAATTAAGCATGACAAATTCACTAATTATTCGCTCGTCCACCCCTAAAGGTGCTTCTCCATCACTAAATCCATCAATATGATTTTCTTTCATATCTTCATCACTAATCTCAAATATAAACTCTTCTTTTCTACCTTTACTTCTTTTATTATTTTTTTTATTTTCAAAAATTATCGGCATAATATTCTGGGAATTATTATCCTTGTCCTCAGTCAAACTATTATCAACTTTATTACGGACTTTTTGATTTATTTCTAAATTAGCTGCTTCTTCTGTTTTTACATTTTTAGATATATCTTGATTCATTTCACTTTTAAATTGTTCTTGTTTCTCCGTCTCATCCTTATTTTTCAATTCTCTAATAGAACTTTCATTATTTGAAACATCTGTCACTTGAACTTCTCCAGCCTTTAAATCAATTTCTTTTTCCTTATCACTCAAATTACTCGTTGTATTTTTTATCTCCTTCTTTTCTTTTACCTTGATATTTTGATGCTTTGCAAAGTTTTTAACTCTATATACGCCATCTTCTGTAACTTCAACCATTTCTAATTCTATTAATATCTCTAAAGCCAACTTAACTTCCTCTGAATCTCTATTGAATTCTATTGCCAAAGTTTCCACTGTATATGGAATAGTTCTTGACATATATAACTCACCTTCTTGATTACACTTTCCCGCTAAAATCATCACACGATTCCAAACGTAGTGAACTAAATCTCTATTTGGTCTTCTGTCTATTATTTTAAGTTTAGTATCATCATACATATCTACTCGAAATTTTACATGTCTTCTTTCTCTCATTTTAAAACATCCCCTTTAAATTTTTTTCTCATAAAGGATATATGGTGTTTTAAATAAAATACTAACCACTTTAAAATAATTTTTTTATACTAAAAAACTACAAAGTTTATATATATGTAGGTAGACTTTAAGAGCAAAGAAAAAAGTGCTTCCTCCCGCAAAGAGTAGCACCTTTTCTTTAAATTACCGATAATAACCTCTAATATTTCCATCTATTATGCCCATGAATTGGATTGATTTATTTACCCTATAGGTAAAAATATTGTTATCCTAGTACCAATGCCTTTTCTACTTAGTACAGAGAAATATCCCTTATGTCCATCAATAATCCATTTAGCTATGGAAAGTCCTAAACCAGTACCGCCATTCTTTCTAACTCTTGCTGTATCTGCCCTAAAGAATCGATCAAATATATGTGGTATATCCTCTTCACTCATTCCTATACCATTATCCTGAACTGAGAAATAAGGTTCTCCGTTTTCATTCCTTCCTGTTTTTAGTGTTATAACTTCATTTTCATCAGTGTACTTAGCTGCATTCTCAATTAATATTCTAGCTGCCTGTTTAAGCAGACTTATATCACCAAAAACAATTATTTTTTCTGAATCATAGTATCTATATATGTGCTTTTCATCTATCATCTTTGATTCTTCAAGAACTTCATTCATCATATCGTTTAGTAAAAACTCTTTGCAGTCAATCTGTGTTTTACCATTAATCCCCCGAGCTAAAAACAATAATTGTTCTACTAGATTTTTCATGTTTTCAGATTCACTTTTTATGGCAGCAATAGATTCGTTTAGTACACTTTCATCATTTTTTCCCCAACGATCCAGCATATTAGCATAACCCTGAATTACTGAAATAGGTGTTCTAAGTTCATGTGATGCATCTGAAACAAACCTTGCTTGTTGTCTATAAGAATCTCTCATTCTTTCTAAAAGATTATTTATTGCCTCTTCTAATCCATGGAGCTCACTGTCCCCAGTATAAATTTTTTCATCTGAGATTACAGGACTAATTTTAGCGATAGCATCTTCAAGATTTTGAAACTTATCCTCATCAAAAGTCATATTACTAAGCCTGCTTGCAGTTTGAGCTATTTCATCAAGTGGTTTTAAAGTCTTTCTAATTTTCATTGTTCCAAAGATAATTTCTTTAAGTACAGATAATCCCTGTATAATAGCTATAGCTACAACTACTCTTTGAACTAAATACAAAAAACTGCCTGCCTCTTTAACCATAGTTTGACCATTATCCCAAACTACTGTATAAGTTGCACTTTCTATAGGAAAGAAATTGAATATTCTTTGGGCATTTAGTACAAATTCTCCGTAGAAATTGATTTCTCCATCAATACACCAATATCCAATAATAAAAAATATTAAAAATATATCAATCCAAAGAAATTTTGAAAATAATTTTCTTACAAAAATAGAATTGAGTTTTATTGCAATAGATGTAACATTTTTTGCTTTATTCACCTTATTCATCTTTAATAACGTATCCCACCCCGCGTACTGTGGTTATTATCTTTGTTTTAAATGTATCGTCTATTTTGGTTCTCAAGAATCTTATATAAACATCTATTACATTAGTTTCTCCAATATAATCATAGCCGCATACTTTTTCCATTAATATATCTCTGCTTAATACTATATTCTTATTTTCCAATAAAATTTTTAATAAATTGAATTCTCTGTTTGTTAATTCTATTTCTGCATTATCATACCTTACCTTATGTCTTATCTTATCTAAAGACAATAATCCACAGCTTAATATATCCATATCTCTTTTTTCAAAAACAGTTCTCTTTTTAAGAGCTGTTCTTATTCTTGCTAATAACTCTTCTATTGCAAAGGGTTTTGTTATATAATCATCCGCTCCTGCATCAAGTCCAGATACCTTATCCATAACAGCATCCCTGGCAGTAAGCATTATAACAGGTAAATCTGAAGTTTTTCTAATTCTGCGTAATACCTCTAATCCATTTATTTGTGGAATCATTATATCAAGAAGTACTAAATCTACTTCCCCTTTTTCAGCAATTTCAAGACCTGTTCTTCCATTATCTGCTTTTAATATTTCATACCCTTCGTGTAATAATTCAAGCTCTACAAATCTTGCAAGTTTTTCATCATCCTCAACAATTAAAATTTTAACCATTTTTAAATCCCTTCTTTAATTTATCTTTTACCTTTTTCATATTTTCTGATATAGCTTTAAGTACATAATTAATCTTATTTATTTCTGCTCTCGTTCCTGATATTGAAAACTCCAAATCAAAGAAAAGGCCTGCTATATATAAAGGAATAACTATCCAAAAAGCAAATATTAATAACAATATAATCACTGTCACTGGAATCTTAAGAAATACTTTATTTTCTCTCCTTATTTCAAACAAAATATTATTACATGTGTCTATTATTTTGCATACTTTCACAAAAATTCCTTCAAAAGTATTATCATTTTTCGCGTTACTATAATTATTCTCTTGATTCTTATTATTAATTATCTCGTTACGTTTATTATTTTTCTTATATTCATTAGTATAAAAGATACTAATAGAAGGCTTCTGAACTTTACCCTTTTCCTCCAGATAAAGTATCGCCTCTAAAATGTCCCAATTTGACTTTTCCAGTGCAATTTTTGCTTCTTCATAACTTATATTAGTTTCATTTTTTAATTTATCTATAAGCTTATGATTTTCCATACGTAACCCTCCATATCTATTGGATAAAGTGAAACTTTTCAGGTGGAGTTTTAACTCCACCTGAATTTAGTTGAACTTATCTAGGAGTGTGCAGCCGTTATCTCCCACTTGAAGAAAAGCAGATATTCCAAATTTTATATTTGGCATAGTCGCTTTCACACAGTGCGTGGGAGTGTTACGGATGCTAACTATCAGATAAATTATACCAGTTAATCTGATGTTTTTATATACTAATCCTAGATTTTATCAACCCTTCAAAGTATCTAAAATTCTATATTTTCCTGTACTAAAAAATAAGAGGCTTCGAATAATTTCAAAACCTCTAGTAATATAACTAACATAAATTAATTAACAGCCTTTATATCCTTCTTTAAAATCATCTTTTATATTATCTGCTGATTCAGAAGCTTTATCTAAAATATCATTAACTTTATCAGTATTAATATCTGGACCTGTCATTGAGTATTTATATCCTAAAAACAAACCAAGTACTAGTAATATTGTAACAGGCCAAAATGCAATTATTAGTAAAAGAGCAGATATTGTTAAAGATATCTTTATTGGCTTTTTGTCTTCTTTTCTTATTTCAAAATTATTTTTATTTCCTTTGTCTATAATATTTCCTATAAACTTAAGTATTCTACCGATAACTTCTCCAATTCCTCCACATTTCTTTTTATCCTTTCCATCACTTTCTTTTTTATTTTCTTCTTTGCTCTCTTCTGCTACTTCTATAATAGTATTAGCTGCATTATTTTCAACTTTTCCTTTTCTCTCCAAATAAATTATAGCATCTAGAAGATCAAAGTCACATTCTTGTAATGCTTCCTCAGCTTCTTCACGACTTACCTTAGTCTTTTCCATTAAAACTTTAATCATTTCATCTCTTTCCATATTAATCATCCTCCATAATTTTTTTACTGTGTATTACCTTGCTTATATAATACTCAGCAAAAATTAATCTAAAATATAAGGAAGATTAAAATTAGATTAAAATCTCATAATTTTTATTAAACATCCCAATATACATCCTCTTACAAGCAAAAAAAGCCTTAACCTATTTACATTAATAGTTAAGACTGTTTTTTTTATTTACTTAAGTAAGTCTCGTTTTATTTATTATTCATAACTCTTTGTATTTAATTAATATTTCCCTTTATAATATTTAGCAGATTTTTTTGAACTTTTTCATCGTCCCAATTCCACCACTGTAGCTCTATTAGCTTTGCTATTACATCTTCTGAAAAGCGTTTTCTAATTTCCTTTGCAGGTACTCCACCCACGATGGTATATGGAGCTACATCTTTTGTTACAACTGCTCTAGTTCCAATTATTGCACCATCTCCAATATGAACTCCCTGCATTATTACTGCTTCATAGCCAATCCAAACATCATTTCCTATTACGATATCACCATTATTATCCCAGGCATTTGATATATCAGCGCTATTTAGCCCCCATTCCTCATAAAATATTGGGAAAGGATAAGTTGAAAGTGATGCCATATTATGATTTCCTGATGTAAACATAAATTTTGCTCCACAAGCAATCGAACAGTATTTTCCAATAATCAACTTTTCCTTATTTACGGGGAAATGGTATAATACATTGTTATTTTGAAACTTTGTTGGGTCATTTACAAAATCATTATACATGGTATAATCCCCAACTATTATCTTGGGATCTGCAATAATTGGTTTTAAATATATTGTTTGTTTATCACCTGTTCTTGGATAAATTTCTTTACTATTCATATTTTCCTCCCATGCTAAGCTAACGTTTAAAATATTTTTCTAATGAAATTATAACTCTATCTCTCCTAATTCATCCAGTTCATGAATAATTCTGTAATAAAGTTTTCTATAATTTTCAACATCAAAGTGATACTTAGAATTGGGTAAAAAAATATCGCGATTTCATTTCAAATAACACCTCATAAATGCTCAAATGGAAATATGAGCATTTTATGAGGTGCTAAATATAGTATATATTAATCTTAAGCTTCAAAAGCTTGAGATAAATCATAGATTATATCATCAATATGTTCTGTTCCTATTGATAATCTTATTGTATTTGGCTTAATTCCCTGATCTAATAATTCTTCCCCACTTAATTGTGAATGTGTTGTACTTGCTGGATGTATTACAAGTGACTTAACATCAGCTACATTTGCAAGTAAAGAGAAAATTCCTAATCTATCAATAAATGCTTGCGCTTCTTCTGCTCCACCTTTAATTTCAAAAGTAAATATAGAACCTGCTCCTTTAGGGAAATATTTATTATATAAAGCATTATCAGGGCTTTCTGGTAATGATGGATGATTAACCTTCTCAACTTGTGGATGATTCTTTAAGAACTCTACTACTTTTAAAGCATTTTCAACATGACGTTCAAGTCTAAGAGAAAGTGTTTCTAATCCTTGTAATAATATAAATGCATTAAATGGACTTATGCTCGCCCCAGTGTCCCTTAATAAAGTTGCACGAATTCTTGTTACATGTGCAGCTGCACCAACTGCTTCCGCAAATTTAATTCCATGGTAACTTGGATCAGCTTCAGTTAATTGTGGGAATTTTCCTGAACCTATCCAGTCAAATTTTCCTGAATCAACAATTACACCACCTAATGATGTACCATGTCCACCTATAAATTTAGTAGCTGAATGGACAACTATGTCTGCTCCATATTCAATTGGTCTGAAAAGAAACGGAGTTCCAAATGTATTGTCAACTATTAGCGGAATTTTATGTTTATGTGCTATCTCTGCTAATGCTTCGAAATCTAATATATTTGAGTTAGGATTTCCAAGTGATTCAATAAAAATAGCTTTTGTATTTTCTTGAATTGCATTTTCAAAATTCGATAAATCCTCAGGATCTACAAAAGTTGTTGTTACTCCGTTTGTTGGGAATGTATGTGCTAACAAATTATAAGATCCACCATATATAGTTTTTTCTGCTACTATATGATCTCCAGCACGAGTTATATTTTGCAGCGCATATGTTATAGCTGCTGCTCCTGATGCTACTGCAAGAGCTGCTACTCCACCTTCTAATGCTGCAACACGTTTTTCAAAAACATCTTGTGTAGAATTTGTTAAACGTCCATAAATATTACCTGCATCAGCTAGTCCAAATCTTGCAGCTGCATGTGCTGAATTTCTAAACACATATGAAGTTGTTTGATAAATTGGTACTGCCCTAGCATCTGTTGCTGAATCTGGTTGTTCTTGTCCTACGTGTAGTTGTAATGTTTCAAATTTAAATTTTCTTTCTTGATTACTCATGTTTTTTGCCTCCATTTGCTTTTTATTTTTTATTTTTTATTTTCTAAACCATATATATATGTTGCAATTGAGTTTCTGAGTTTTAGACTTAATTGAGTACTTGGCTTACTAGAATCTTAAATGTAAATTTATTATTGCAACATATATATTAGATAAATTCTCTACAACTTAATATAAAACTATTTCTTCCTTATTCTTTGTCATAAAATATATATTTCAAATGTGGATTTCTATTTTCTAAATGCATAACCACTGAATCCATTAATAATCCTAATATGGCAATAACAATAACTATTCCTACTACCCAGTCTATTCTATACATGTTCTGGGATGATTTAATTAAAAATCCAAGTCCAGAACTTCCTCCCATCATCTCTGCAGCTATTAACATAAATAATGAATAATTGAGACTCAGCTTAACACCATACATAATCTGAGGTAAGGCACCAGGTAACAATATTTTTGTTATAAGATTCCATTTATTAAGTGCAAAAGATTTTCCATGCTTAATATAAGAATCATCTACCTTAAGTATTCCGGTTATTGAATTAAAAAGTATCGGCCATATACATGTCCATGTAATGACTATGATTTGTGTAACTTCTCCAACACCTAAAATAATTATAATTAAATGATAAACAATAAATGGATTTATCTGTGAACAAGCATCTAAAACAAGTTCTACTGATTCCTGCATTTGTTTCACTAAGATACTAATTACAACTCCTAACGGTACTGCAATAATAATTGCAAGTAAAAATCCCAAGGAAGACCGATAAAAACTAAGACCTATATGATATAAAAGTTTTTGTTTCGAAAACAATTCTGCAATTCCAGTTATAACTTTTGAAAAAGATGGAATAAATACAGGATCTAGTATTTTAAGTCTGCAAAAAGATTCCCAAATAGCTAGAAAAATTCCTATTGTAACATAACCTTTTATATTCACATTTTTTAATTTAATATAATTCAACTCCTTTCTTTTAGCACTGCTCATTTATTTTTTGAAAAATTCAATCGGATGCTCTGCTTTATAGGCTGCCCACTTTAATTGCCCTTCTCCTAGAATTAATATTCCTGCTACAATAATAGATAAAATAATGAAAATAAAATTATCTATTTTTTTGTATGCTTTACGCTTTTTAAAAAGCGACACTGGTTCTTCCCAAAAAAACAATCCATTTTGTATATATCTAAAAAGCCTATTTATGATAACCCCTGATGTTATTATAATTACACAACTTGCATATACTTTAGGCGCATCAAAATAGTGATGTGCTCCATTATGCAGAAGATATCCAAGTCCCGAATTAACTCCCATCATTTCTCCAACAATTATAATAAAAAATGTCATTTGAACACTTATTCTAATCCCAGCAAAAATACTATGTGCAGATGCCTGAACGTATACTTTGAATATTATATCCAATAACGAAATATTCATAGATTTAACATATTTTATTAAATCTTTGTCAATCTGCTTTATTCCTTGTAGTGTTCCAAGTAATATTGGAAATACACCTACCCATATAATTGCTGCAAGTCTTATCATTTCACCTGTTCCAAATAATGCAATAAATACAGGAATTAAAGAAAATGGATTAACTTTTGCAAAAATTCTTATTAAAGGTTCAAATATTAAATAAATATTATTATATTTTGAAAGAATGGCACCAGCTGTCACTCCTATTAAAGCAGCTAATAAAAGTCCAAATGTAAATCTCCATAATGTTGACATTATATGCATATACAGATCTTCATTTACCCACAGATAACCTATTTCCTTTATAGTTGCTGTAAAACTTGGAAATATCTCGCTATTTATAATTTCTGCTCTAGCTATAAATTCCCAGAGTATAATCAAAATAATCAAACCTGATATTTCCATTAATTTATCTTTAAGATTTAAAAGAACATCTGTATTTTTTTTCATTATTTTGCCTCAAATTTATGTGTTATAATATCATCTACTTTGATAGATTCTTTAGGAATTGCTCCGGTGTTCACTAAATCTTCAATCCATGGTTTTATAGTTTCTTCATTGATTTCTGTAGTTTCAGAATAATAGTGATTTCCTTTTACTTCAGTTCCTATAAATTCACTAGTTAGTTTTGCAGTTTCTTCAACATTTGCATTTGCCCATTTTTGTGCTTTAGTCATAGCTCTAACAAATGCTGCTACTTTATCTGGATTTTTTTCTATAAAACTATCTGAGAAGTAATATAAATAAACTCCAGTTGCTTCACCAAGTCCTGCCTCTGACGAATCTGCAATTTGAGTAAGTCCTGCTTCTTTAGCTGCATCAAAAAATGGTGGATGTACCCCTATGATATCAACTTGTCCAAGTTTTAAGGCTTGAATTTTTTGAAGGTCTGATTCAAAGGTAATCCATTCAAATTTATCTCTTGAAACACCTTTAGAATCTGAAATTTTATTAGGAATGAAGTCTTCACAAGTATTACTATAACCAGCTGATTTAAGTTTTTCACTACCTTTATAATTTGTTAAGTCATTCCATGTTTTAACTCCAGCAGCTACTGCATCTTTATTTACATAGAATCTCATATGTCTCAATTTAGGATCTACATCAGGACCCGGCTCAATTATTGAACGCCCTACCGCTTTAATTTTTGATCCACCATATACCTTAAGAGCTAATGAATTCGGATGTGTATCCGCTACATCATTATCACCAGATAAAATTGAAGGTGTGACTGCATCATCATTTAGTTCACCAGTAAATACTAATTTCAATCCTTCCTCTTTAAAATATCCTTTTTTATCTGCTACTAAAAAAGGTGCTAATGTACAATCCTTTCTTGTTGCTGTTTTTATTGGGAATAAATCCTCATCATTAGTACTACTATTTGCGGTACTAACACCTGAGCTACCACTTGTCTTTATAGAATCTGATGGAGAAGAATATTTTGTCTTACCAAATTGCGCTCCTACAATAATACCTCCTACAACTAAAACTGCTATTATTCCTTGAATAATTCTTTTTACTTTTTTATCCTTTTCTATCGCCATTATAATTTAACCTCCTTGAATATTAAAAAGTTTTTTCTTTCCATACAAATAATTTAGTCTCTAACATATTTAATATTTTATTTATAATTATCCCGAGTGCTGCAACAAATATAGTTCCTCCATATAAATTAGGAAGATTATATTGAGTTTTAGCTATACTTATAAACCATCCTAATCCAGCTGATGAACTCAGCATTTCTGCTGAAATAACTAATGTAAAAGCTATTTGTGCACTAAATTTAATACCAGTAATAATATCCGGTAATGCTGCTGGCAATATTACTTTAAAAAATTCTGTTTTAGGTGATGCTCCAATTGTTCGTGCTGACTTCCTTAATAAATGATCTACACCTTCTACTCCTGCTATAGTGTGAAAAATAATTGGCCAAACTGCAACCCAAAAAATTATTATAACTTTGCTAACTTCTCCTATTCCGAAAAACAACATAAACAAAGGGAAAAGTGCAAAAGGATTGAGTTTTTCAAAAAATTGTAAGATAGGAATTACATAACTTCTTAGCTTCTTTGAAATAGCAGCTAAGAAAAAACCTGCTAATAATCCTATCATTAATGCTACACAAAAACCTACTATAGCTCTTTTAAATGTTAGCAATGTATGACTGAGTAGATTACCTTTGAATATATTTGTAACTAATTGGCTAAATACTTTTAATGGTTCAGGAATAATCCCAGTATCTAAAATTCCAGTAGCAGTTGCAAAATACCAAATTATAAAAAATAATATTGTTGATAAAGTACTAAAAATCAACTTTCCTATTTTAGATATTGCTTTGTTCTTTTCCTTCATCCTACTCACCTCCTTCCTCATTTAAATACACTATTCTTCTTTTAAATTATCTTCCCAAACGATTATTGAGCTTTTTAAATTATCAGTTAATACTGATATTAATGCCCCCACTATTGCTATGGTCAAAATTCCTACATACAATTTAGGTACATCATAATTTTTTTGAGAATTAGAAACAATCCATCCTATTCCTGCTTCAGAACCAACCATTTCCGTACCAATAAGCATAGTAAATCCTACTGTTAATGCTGTCTTTATACCAGTAAATATTCTGCTTATACTTCCAGGAAGAATAACATTGAAAAATATTTGTATTCCATTAGCCCCCATTGATCTTGCTCCTTTAATAAGAATTGGATCTATTTGATTTATTCCAGCCATAGTAGTAAAAAGCATCGGCCATAATATAACCCAAAAAATAATGCTTACTTTACCTGCTTCTCCAATTCCAAATAAAATTATAAATAATGGAATTAAAGTAAATGGATTAACCTGAGAAAAATTTGTAAATAACGGGTTAAAGAATTTTGCTACGTTTGGAACCCATCCTCCTAAGATAAATCCTGCAGGTACTGCTATAATTGCAGCTAAAATAAATCCAATTGCCATTCTCTGAATACTTGTGGCAATATGTATGAGCAATTCGCCACTTAATGTCAGTTTAAACATTTTTAATGCTACAGTTGAAAATGCCGGGATAAATTGAGTATCTAATATTCCAGTTCTAGCTGCTAATTCCCATATTAAAAAGAAAATTACCATAATAATAATATTTATATATCTTTGCTTCACGCTACCCATCCCACCTTCTGTATAATTTAAAATCATGAAAGAATATCATTACATGTATCCTCCATTTAATATTTTTAAAAACTTTTATGATGTTATTATCTTTGTATCCGTTGCTGTAACAATTGTATAAAGTCTTTCCAAGAACGTTAATGCACCTCTATAACCTACATAACTTCGATCAATAACAATTTCGTTAGATACGGGAAGAGCGATTTCCATAATATATCCTTTTAATTCTTTTGCTAAATCTCTATCCCATGATGTACCGAAAATTATTGGTGATCTACCCTGAAAATCAGTATTTCTAATTATTTCGTCTATTGTATATCCATCTTCGGCATATTCAACTTCAGTAGATACACCTTCTGAAAGATTTTTAAATTCAGCGCTTATTTGTTTTCTATATTTTTCTGGTGGATTATCTGTAATAACCTGTATAGCTGGAACTAAGCCTAACTGATCTGCCAAAAATCTATTAAGTGCTAAACCATATGTTGAATCACTAATTACAGCATACATTGAAGTTACACTCCATCCATACTCTGCATAGAATTCTGAAAAAGTATCTAAATAATGATAGTATCTTTTCTCTTCTTTTTTTATGAAGTTTTCAACTTTTCTCTTATTCTTGCCAGAAAATTGTGCTACTTTTCTAAGAAAATCTGATGTTTCCTTTGCTCCTATTGGTACAGTAGAAATATGTAAAAATGGTTGTCCATATTTCTTTTCAAGATGCTCTGCTGTTTCAATACCAACCCATGGTGAAAGTACAAGATTAAACTGCGCTTTAGGAATGTTTTTCCATTCTTCCACACCTTTACTCTCTGTCCCAAAGAAAACATTAACCTTAAAACCTGAACCTTCTAATATTCTTTTAATTTCTTCTAAATCTCCACGCCAAAAGGTATTTTGATAAGGTACTTCTGACCATAAATTAATAAGTTTCTCTTCTTTTTCTCCAGTATAATCACCTACAAATTGATCAATTATAGCTTTAGTAATTATTTCATGACCAATTAAATTATTTCCTTTAAATCCACCTGTATCTGCATGTACAATTGGAAATCCTAACGCTTGAAATTCTTTTACAACTGCACCTATATCATCACCTACCAATTCCCCTATACATCCATTTAGTACTACATATAAGTCTGCTTTAACTATAAGTAAAGTTCCCTTAATTAACTCTCTTAACTTTTCTTCTCCACCAAATACAACTTCTTTTTCTGTTGCATTGACGGATGGTATTACAGGCCCGGCACTGTATCCACCACCTTGAGCTCCATTACTCATTAATACGCCAGATTGTTTTGATGTACATCCGGGACCACAATGTGTAATTGGCATAGCATGTGGAATTGCTGATACTGAGGCAAGTGCCCCTATTGCACATCCATAACGCACTTGCTCTATAGAATTTGTTCTTACTATCTCTTTGACTTTTTTACTCATCTTTCTTCTTAACTCCTTCTAAATGTCTGCTGCTCTTCTTGATTCAAGTAATTCATTAAACTTCTCATCTAAAAGTTTAGGATTTTTAGCTAATATATATGGATCAGATTGTTCTAACCACCAATCTGTATACTGCATTTCGGCATGTTCTTTCAAAATATTATGGAATTTCTTTTTTGCTAAAATATCTAATATCTTGTTTCCCATATATATCATTCCTTGATAACCTATTGTTAAACTTTCATCACTTAAAGGTGCAGCTGAAATTCCCAACTTTGATGCAAGTGGTGACAATCCTCCATGTTTTATTAAAATAAAATCTGGACTAACTCTCTTTAATAAGCTATAAAATTGATATTGTTGTCTATTGCTAACACTAAAGTTTTTAACATCTCCATAATTATCAACTAAGTGTTTTAATGAATCTTCTTCTACATTTCCACTATCATATACCGGATCATGATGGAATACTAAGGAACCATCTACTGATATTCCCAATTCTCTAAGTACTGTGATGAGACCATGAGAATATCCAGAACCCGTTGAGGTAAATCCTTTTACTCCTTTTAGTTTCTTTCTTAATTCCTTGATAATAGGTTCAACTCGCTTATGTTCTTTTGCAATATATTTTTCAACTAATTCTTCCCTATGAGTTACTTTTCCTATTTCTCTAAGCCATGCATCAGTTCCCTTAAATCCATAAGGTTGCGGAGCTTTTATTTCTGGTACTCCAAAATGCTGTTCTAAACCAGCTGAAAGATAGGAAGATAATGTATAACAGAAACTTACAGTCCCTGCTGCTTCTGACAGCCTTTCTAAATCTTCAACACTTGCCAAGTCAACTACAAAATTAACTCTAAGTCCAAGCTCTTTAAACATTGGAGTATATACATCAGATCCCCAAAGAGTTATTATATTAATTAAATCCTCCTGCTTTTTAGGATTTTTATTTACTATTTGTCTTAAGATACCATGTTGTGTCGCATCAAAACCTGTAGTCCAGTGCTTTGACTTAAAACCTTCGCAAATCAATGGTACTACTGGAATCCCAAGTTTTTTTTCATATTCAGATGCTACACTTTCAATGTCTTCTCCAATTATTCCTGTTGCACACGATGATACTATAAAAATAGTCTTTGGTTTATATCTCTTATATGCATCTTCAACTGTCTGCTTTAACTTCTTTGTTGCTCCAAAAACCATATCCCCTTCAAGTAAATTAGTACTCATTATTTTTACATTTTCTATTGGAAGATTTCTTGTTGCAAGTCCAAAACGAAACAACCTATTATTCCCAACCTGTCCAGCTCCGCATCCTATTGGAGAATGCTGTATTAATACTGCATCTCTAATCTGACCTGCCTGGCATTCTACCATTTCCTCAGAACATCCAGCTCCTTGTGCAAATGGTCCTTCTATTTCACATAATCTGCAGCCACTATTTTTCTTACCACAACCCCTACCCTTATAGTCAGACTGTTCTATAAGTTCTTCAGCGTTACCATCCCAAGCTATAATAGTTCCAAGCCTTGTTTCACGTTTTTCCACTTCAGCAACATTTAAATTTATTTCTTTCATGTTTCTTCACCTTTCTTAATTTTGTTCTTATTCTCGAATCATATTGTAAGGAATTTACCTTGAAACAGTTCCTTTAACTTTCTAATCTGATTTAATTTGAAGCAATTATTATGTTATAATATGAATCTCATGATTTTAACCTTTTGTAACAATCCAACGCTGTACAAAACAGTAATTTAATAAACGAAAACTGGAGGATGTATATTCTATCTTTTCAATAAAATATACATCCTCCAGCTTTCTAGTCAGATACATAATTGTATGCAATAATATCATTATTTCTATAATCAAACATTGTTCAAATCTTATCACTACTATTCATATAAAAATACTCGGTTTTTGTTTTTATAAGTATATTACCTAAATTATCTTTTGTCAATGATTTTTATATTAATTATTAAATCCAGTAACAATTGTCTAATTATCATTACTAACAGTCGCTTCAATAAAATTATTACTACTACCAAATATTTTTATAATGTCTATTTTTAAAAGTATATTAATCCCAAAATGGTAACACATCTGCAAATATACTATTAAGAAAATCATCTTCATGTAATTCACTATTAATAATTCCTGTTGATTTTTGAATATGTATATATTCCTTTAAATTTTCTTTAGCTGACTTAACTGATGGCATCCACATAAAATAATTCATTTTAGCCTTTTCTTCATCACTTAAATTTTTTATATATCCTTTTTCAACAGCCTTACTCAAAGACTCTTCCCTTTTTTCTTCAACAACAGTTGCACCTTCACTCCATGCACGTAAAATTCCTGCCGTCTTTTCTGGATACTTATTTGCAATTTCACCTCTTACACCCGCAAAGTTAATGTAAAAATAATCATTACTATGGCTACTGTGATCATTACATACTGAATCTTTATTATCTACAAGCTTAGTCCTATATATAACATTTATCTTATTATCATTGTATTCTTTATTAGTATCCCAAACCACAGCACCCTCAATATCCCCATTTTCAATGGCTTCTGTCGGACTTTTACCATTTAGATAAATCCATTTAATGCTCTCATCACTTATATTATTTCTATTTAACAAGTTCATAACAGCAATCATAGTTCCATCTCCTTGATTTGCAATACCTATTTTTTTATTTTTTATATCACCAATTTTTTGAATATCACTATCTTTCGAAGCTATAATCTCAATTGCACCGCTGGTAATTCCAATACTAACTTTTATGTTAATATTATTCTCATCCCATTTTAAAAATTTATAATCACATGTGAATGCATCAATACTCCCATTCTTTATTTTATCTTCAACCTCTTCATCACTAATTTTTACCAATTCTACTTTTAACCCTTCTTTTTCAAAATATCCATTTTCATATGCTGTAAACAATGGTAATTCCATTAGATTTCCAACATACCCCACTCTTACCACTGCATCATTTTCATATGACTTTGAGCATCCCGTAAATATCAAGAATATTGTCACAATAATTAATATAAAAAATCTATTCTTCATGAAAATCTACCTCTTTAATTACTTTGCGAAACTGAACTTTAACTGCTTCATCACCATTCACGTCAAAACTTCATCAGCAACATTAGTATTTTACTCATCTCTGACATAAATCCTACTACAATCCCGTGTATCTTATGTGTCACATGCTCTAATCTATTAAAAACTGTTGAAAATTTTAATTCAATAGCTATTATTTCTATATTGGGATTTTTTCTTGAATCCAGTTCCAACACCAGCAACTACTGTATTTTGATGTTCCCTTTTTATTTATTTCAAATTCTTGCACGTATTTCTTAATAAAACTTTTATAATGCCATCGCTGGAGCTACCTCTGGCGAAATAATTCGCTTAATACTAGAATACTCCTCTTTCTTTTCTACTTTATTATGAAGATATTCGTATATCTTGTTAGTTATAGAATTATAATCAGCAGAAGCTCTCATATCAGAATTTGTTCTTGGTCTTGGCAAATCTATATTAACTATTTCTTTGATAGTTCCAGGATTTTTAGTCATTACAACAACTCTATCTGCAAGTAAAACTGCTTCTTCAATACTATGTGTAACAAATATTATTGTTTTATTCGTTTTATCCCAGATTCTCATAAGTTCATCTTGAAGAGTTTCTCTAGTCTGAGCATCAACTGCTGCAAATGGTTCATCCATAAGCAAAACCTCCGGATCATATGCGAGGGAACGTGCAATAGCAACTCTTTGTTTCATACCTCCTGATAATTCATGAGGATATCTGTTTTCAAATCCTTTAAGTCCTATAAGCTCAATAAATTCATCACTTATTTTATTTCTTTCCTTTTTGGGAACTTTCTTTAATTCAAGACCAAACTCAACATTTTTTCTTATTGTTCTCCACGGAAACAATGCATACCCCTGCATTACGAACCCCCTATCCAACGCTGGTCCATTAACTACTTTTCCATCAATAGAAATACTGCCTGATTCTGCTTTTACTATACCTGATATTATATCAAGAAGTGTTGATTTTCCGCATCCACTCGGACCAACAATTGCAATAAATTCTCCTTTACCAATTGATAACGAAAAATCCTTTAAAGCTTGAAATTTTTCTTTTTCTGAACTTTCCTTATCTCTTACATAATATACTTGACTCAATTTATCTAATACAATCTTTGATTCTTTTTTTTCTTCATTTACTGCCATAATACCTTGCCTCCACATTCATTATATTCTTCTTAAAATTATTAATTTGACTACCGGTTTCATTCAATTCCTCAAGATTGTTAATCATCCTTTCTTTCTAATTTTTTATTGTGTTTATATATTTTCTATAATTATTATTTATTGAGTTTTTAAAGTATATAAAAAAGACATATTCTTTATAGAATATGTCCTCTGGTTTTCCAGTCAGAATTATTTTTCTTTCCAACATTTTATTAACTTTATTTATAAATATTTATTTAATATAAACTATCCATTTCATTTTTTAGTAATCTTATCTATTTGCTATGATTTGATTATATATACTTATATTTTATATGTCAATACTATTTTATTATAATATCTTATGAATTTAATAAGTTCAAATTCATAAGATATTCTTTACGTTGATGCCGTTTGAAGTTTAAGTAAATAGTATAACTCTATATAAAATCATTTATTTATATTTTTTCTAGTGATATGTGAAGTATATCATAAATTATTCCTTCTTCTGATTTTACTTTCCTTAAATCATCTATAAAGTAAAATACATTATATTTCCATTTATCTGGATTATAAATAACTATATACTCTGTTTCTTTAATTCTTGGAATATCTTTTTCTATTCTGTCTTTTAAATTATTAAGGCTTTCTTGTGGCTGTATTTCTCTTGTTATTTCAAGTAAATATTTACTGTCTTTAATTTTGTATGTTGTTGTATCAATCAATGGTATTCCTACATTTACTCTTTGCCATCCAAAAGAAGTTATTATATTGTCATAAAAACCATTAAACAAAAACTTATTTAATCCATTACTATCTTTCCAAATATATAAAGGACAATAACTATTCTGTAAACTTTTATTAGTTCCTTTTTCTGTTATTAAATACAGTTTAAACTTCAAATCCTCAAATCCATCTGTTTTGTATCCGTTGTTTTTTACTCTATCCTTTATTACATTCATATCATAATCACTTGGTAATATAATCTTATATTGTGTTGCTATCATTTGCTTTTATCCTCCTCTTTACTTTCTATTTTATTTTTAAATTCATAAGTAAAATTGTTAATTAGTTCATTTATTAGTTTTTACATTTACAGTTTAACTCCTCATATAAAAATTGTATAATACTTATAAATAATCTTTAATATCACTAATAGTGATGGCAACTATAAATTATTTTTTATGAAAGGTTTTAATAATATGGAAATTAATGATTTAAGAATATTTCAATCAGTTGCTTATGAAAAATCTATATCAAAAGCTGCTTTAAAACTTGGTTATGCACAATCAAATATAACTATGCGAATTAAAGTACTTGAAAATAAATTGAGTACTACTTTATTTATAAGAAACAATAAAGGTACCATGCTTACACATAACGGAGAAAAATTGCTTAAATATGCAGATAAAATCCTTGAATTAGTTTATGAAGCTAATGAGGAGTTTCTTCCTGCTCAAGCTTCTTCAAGCATTAAAATTGGAGCCACTCAGACTATTTCTGCCTCTATTTTACCTAAATTATTTTCCTTATTTTATGAGAAAAATCCCGAAGTATCTTTAATACTAAAAACAGAAAAACAAGAAGTTCTTATAGATATGCTTATAAAAGGTGAATTAGATGGTGCCTTTATACCTGGTGAAATTGCATCTTCAAAAATTAAAAAAGTTATTACTTTTAAAGAAGAACTTGTACTAGTATCTTCTAAAAGCATTAATGATACTAATAAATTAAATGCTCCAATAATAGTAATTTCAGATATTAATTGTCCTTATCGTAAACTGTTGTAAAAATGGTTAGTTAATAATCATTCTAAACCTACAACTATTGTTGAATTTGATTCATTAGAATCTATTATTAGAGGGATCTCTGAAGGTTTAGGAATATCACTTTTACCTAAAAGTATTTTACCTAGAAATAATAATTTTTTTATCTATGATTTAAACGATAACTTTAATGAATTAGAAGTTAAGTTTATAGTCAATAAAAATTTAAAAATTGACACTTTACTTAAAAGCTTTATCGATATAACAAAAAACTATGTCTCCGATTCTAATTGATTGATATGATCATGTTTCAAAGCCTATTTTTTATACTTTCCTTTGTATCAAAATAGATAGGCGAACCATTTCCATCTGGGCTTGGTTCTCCTCCATTACTTAAATACATTATTAGTTACCATTTATGTTAAGCTCTATTGTTCTATACCTATAGTTTTGTTTATAGTTATTTTTAAAATTAGAATATGCAACATTCTTTTATTATTTAATGAAAAGTTAACTTTCATTAAAAATATGCTTCATTTTAACTTTATGATATTTTATTTTTCAATCTTCTACCCATTAAATCAATAATTAACCTCAATGTAGCTCCAAATAATTTTTTTAAAGGATTTATCTTTGTATCGTAAAAATAATATGAGCTTAACCAATCTTTTTCATTCCAAAAATCATAGTCAGCCTTAGAAGTAAAAGTCTTAGTTCGCAAACAATTAAACATAAATATATCATAATAAGAAGGAGTTTTTTTAACTTGATTTTCAATAGTTTGTTTAAATTTATGTGTAAATTTTTTGATTCTTAAATATGTCTTGTTATGATAACTTTCGTTATAAGTCCAAGCAGAATTAGATCCCCTATCCTGAAAATACATAGGTGAAATAATATTTATTATTCCAATTAAATCACATGCCCAACCACTGGCAGTCATCTTCATGTATTTGCCAACCTGCTTATGCCCACCACCGTCACTGGTAACTACGATCAATGCAGGCTTTCCTACTAATTCTTGGCGATGAAATAAAAATGCCATTCTATCAATAATTCTTTTTAATGGTGCTGGAACCTGATATGCATAAACAGGTGTAGCAAAAATAATTCCATCAGCCCCTATTAGCTTTTCTCTTATTATAGATAAATCATCTTTGCAAGGACAAAGATTTTCACTCTTCTTAAAACATAACCCGCAACCTCTGCAGTCTTGAATTTCATAGTCCTTTAAGAAAATATAATCATAAGTCATATTCTTAGTACCTAACCTTGCTTCTATTTCCTTACACACATTTAAACTATCTTTCTTTCTTGGACTTCCCATTAATATAACTATTCTCATTTTTATTCCCCCACAGCACTATCCAACATTGGATAGTCGATTTATTAATTTATCCTATCTAAAAAAGATAGGATATGATATTATTTGCTCAATTTTCTAATTAGCTCTTCTAATTTTTCTGATGCACTTTCTGGATTTTTTAAGATTTCTTGCTTTAAACTTTCAATAGAATCATTTGTTGAAGCTTCTATTTCTTCAGCATTGGAAAAATCAAAATTTGAAATAAGGCTTGAAATTTCATCACTTGCAGCAATGCATTTATCCATCTCATCAATAAGTGCTTCATGCCATTTTATTTGGTATTCAAGATTTATAATCATTATTTCAAAAGAGATTCTTTCAACTGCAAGACTTTGCTTATTAACTTTTATCTTCTGCCATTTTTTTAAATATGTTATTTTATCCCTCAATCCACTAATATGGGCATTTATAAGCGAAATCATATTCTGTTTATCAAGTGTATTTAATAATGGGTAAATAATAAATTTGTCAGAACCACTCGGAAACAATTCATTAGCTATCTCGCTTTTTACAAGCTCTTTTAATTCATTCCTACCTTTATCAGTTATTTTATAAATTTTTCTAGCTTTTGAGCCAGAACCAATTTCTTCTGTTAGAACAATTAATCCATCTTTTTCAAGTTTATTTAATGCATAATATATTGATCCTGATTGAATCTTTGTCCACTTATCCATGTGATTTGTTTGAATGAATTTTTGAATTTCATATCCATGAGTAGATTTTATGCTTAAATAGTATAAAATTAATACCTTAATTATGTTTCTCACCTCTTTATCCAACATTGGTTATATTTATAATATAACCAATGTTGGATAAAGTCAAATATTTTTCACTTATTATACCATATCCTATCAAAAACTCATTTATCTGATGCATTGTTTCCCTCTCATTACCTTAAATCTTAATTAAACTAATTTCCAAATTATTAACTCAATCCTAATAATTATTAAAAGTCGCCAAGCCTGATAGCGGAAATATTATCGTAACTTTAGTCCCTTTATTAACCTCAGAGGTTATAGACGTTTTTAACCCTAACTTTAAACAGAGCTTTTCACATAAATACAAACCCATGCCTGTACTTTTGCTAAACCTTCTTCCATTCTCACCAGTGAAGCCTTTTTCAAAGACTCTATCTATATCTTTCTCTATTATCCCTACTCCATTATCCTCTATAAATAACATTACTGAATTGACCTTCTTCGTTGACGATATGTTAATTTGAGGCTCTCTATTACTTGAATATTTTATTGAATTTACTATTATCTGATTAATAATAAATTCAGCCCATTTCCCATCACTATACACATTTTCATCAATATCTTTTATATTGATTTTTATTTTCTTATGAATGAAATCCCTATGGTTTCTTTTTACTACATTTCTTACTACATCACCTAGATTAATTTGTTTTATAATATAATCTTTATAAGCATTATTACTTCTAGAATAGTAAAGCACCTGTTCTACAAAGCCTTCAATTCTATCTATCTGGAAGTCTATTTTATTAGTTATTTCATTTTGATTATTTTCAATAATAAGTTTTGAAGAAGCTATTGGTGTTTTAATTTCATGAACCCAAGCTTCTAGATACTCTCTATAATCTTCCTGCAGATCTTTATAATATTTTATATGCTCATACATATCTCTGCTTAATTCTTTAAGTAGAGAGTTAAATTTTTCTCCTTGTATAAACTCTGCTTCTTTTAGAATCTCTGGAAGTAAATATTTCTTATCCAATTTTTCTAATAAACTGTCAATCTCACAGAAATACTTTTTATTCTTTATATATTCTAAAACCATATAAGAACCCAATGGAAAAAACCATATACAAAAAACAAATGTAATTATAATTAAGTTAACATTTATAACAAACATTATTGCTGACAATATAGTAAACAGGAGAATATTACATAGTATTATGATAGTTTTACCTTTGAGAAATTCACTTATAGTCATGGCATAATATACCCCATTCCTCTTCTTGTTTCTATTGGATTCTCTATTCCTATTTCTTCAAGCTTCTTTCTTAACCTATTTATATTAACATTTAAAGTGCTGTCGTCTACAAAATACTCTGATTTCCAAAGGTACTCCATAAGCGAATCTCTTTTTACTATACTTCCTTTATCATTTATCAAAAACGATAATATTTTAACCTCGTTTTTAGTTAACTCTAAAGATTTATCTTTATAAATAACAGTTGCATTTGAAAGATTTAAATCAAAATCTCTGTAACTTAATATATTGCTGTTTTTTATGTTTCCATAAGTTCTTTTTAAAATATTGGTTATCCTGGCAAGTAGTATCTCTGTATTATAAGGTTTTGTAACAAAGTCATCTGCTCCTAGATTCATACTCATCAGCTCATCTACTTCACTGTCTCTGCTTGTAACTATTATAATTGGAACCTCTGAAGTCTTACGTATTTCCCTGCATATATAGTAACCATCATACATAGGCAAATTAATGTCCAATAATATAAGTTCAGCGTTCTCACTTTCAATATAATTTATTATTTTATCCATATCCAAAGGAGCCTTCACTTCATATCCATATCTCTCCAAAAAACTTTGCAATTCTTCCCTTATAACGTCATCATCTTCAACAATAATAATTTTCCTCATCATATCCCCCTACTATAAATATAAGGTTATTATAAGACTAAATACTATTTTTTACCACAATTTTACTCAATATCATTATAAAACCCTTACTCTCTTTTAATTTTCTCTAATACAAAACAATATATTAAATAAGATTCCTATCATTTCCTACATTAGTACTTATATATTATTTTTTATAATATTTTTATAACCTGTATACGTTGTATAGAAATATCCAACATATACTACCATAAATATTAAAGCTGTTATTAATGCTGAAAATCTAATATCTATTTGATTAAAATTGCTTATCTCCTTGTTAACTACTAAAATACCAACAATTGAATGAATTAATGCAAGAATTACTGGAAGACTAAAATATATTAAGGTTTGAAGAAATATAGTTTTATTTATCATTTTCTTATTTGCACCAATTCCCTTTAAAGCTTTATATTTTTCTATGCTGTCACTGGCTTCCGATAATTGTTGAAGTGCTAAGACAGCCATGCTTGATATCAAAAATACCATCCCTAAATATAAACCAAGAAATAATTCAGAAGTTGAAGATCCTTTTTCCTTAGAATAAATATCATCCTTTGAATACGCATCCATATTGGGAACATCTAAGCTTTCATACATTCCACCAATTAAGGAGTTCTTGTAAATCTCTTGGTATCTTTTATTATTTTCTTCTCTATTTTCATCACTATACATTACATTAAGTACTGATTTATAAACTTCACTCTCTGGTAAGAGCTCATCATTTATTACTATAGTGCAATAATTTTCTGCCATTATAGAAGTTTCAAGATTTTCTTGTAGAACCTCATGATTTTTCACAAGATACCCTCTTCCTTCAATATTAACTTTATTGTTATGGCGTAATTTTTCATTAATTGGATCAACTAACTTATTATAATTTGATAGAATTAAAACCTCATCACTTTTTAAATTGACTTCCCTTTCACCTTTTAGTTTTAATATTTTATTGTAATCAGACATTTTTACAAAGCTTGCTGTATAACTTTTAAAAGCCTCATCTTCAGCTTTAAATAAATCCTTAAGTTCTACTGATGCAGCATATTCATCATAAATTATATATTTTTCATTTTCACTTATTTTGAAATCAATTTTATTAAAAACTTCATCTAAAGAAATATTTTCACCATGAGGGTATATGGTTACACTAGCATCAAAAGGTGTCATCTTTTCAAGGCCTGCTTCATAATTTTTCTTAAGACCTATTCCCGTAGATAATACAAGTATTGTAGTAAATAGCATTAAACATATTACTGACATTGATAAAAAATGCGTATTGAATTTACTGTTTATCTGCTTTATAACAAAGATATTTAACCCATTAAAATATACTTTCTTATTTTTATTCAAAAAATATAATATAACTCCAGATAAACTAAAGAAAAATAATACTGTACTCATTACGCCAATGATTAGTGATGGCTTAAACATTGGATTCCATGTATCTATGCCTATATTTAATAAAAATTTATATACAGCTGCAAGAGATACTATACTTAACAAAAATGCTGCCAAATATATGTATGGATTTTTGAATCCCATTTTTTCATTCTTTCTATCTGCTGAAAGTAAGTCGATTATTTTGTACTTAGAAACAACAAATACATTAAAAATCATTACGAGTAAAAACATAATTCCAAAATATAATATAGTCTTTCCTATAGCATTTATAGAAACTGTAAATCTATATTCATTCATAGAAACATCGAACAGCTTTAAGATAAAAGTAGATAAAACCTGTGAGGCTCCAATTCCTAATATAAGGCCCGCAACTAAAGATATAGCACCCACCATAGAAGTCTCTGTTACTAAAATCTTAGATATTTTTCCTTTTCCCATTCCTAAAGTCATATATATACCTAATTCTTTTTTACGTTTTTTTATTAGAAAATTATTAGCATACAAGATTAAACTCCCTAGGATTACTGATATGAACATAGAAAAATAAGACATAGTAACTGTTAATTTTTCTATGTAATTAGCATTTGAAGATTTTGTATCAACAAGTGCCTTTTGTGAATCTACTGAATTAAAGCTATAAAATATACAAACTGCTAATATTAATGTTAAAAAGTATATAGTATAATCCTTATAACTCTTTTTTATATTGCCAAAGGCCAACTTAAAATACATTATTATCATCACCTCCAAGAATGGATATAACTTCTATGATTTTATTAAAAAATTCCTTCCTTGTGTCCTTACCTCTTATGAGCTCATTGAAAATTCTTCCATCCTTAATAAAGAGTATTCTATGAGCATAACTTGCTGTAAAAGAATCATGAGTAACCATAAGTATTGTAGTTTTTAAATTACCATTTAAGCTTTCAAATCTTTCAAGAAGTAATCTAGCTGACTTTGAGTCTAGCGCCCCTGTTGGTTCATCAGCAAGAACTAAAGATGGCTTAGTCACAATTGCTCTTGCTGAGGCAACTCTTTGCTTTTGCCCTCCAGACATTTCATACGGATATTTATTAAGTACTTGTCCTATTTCTAAATGTTCTGCTACTGCTTGTATTTCTTCATCTATTTTATAGATACCCTCACCCTTTATTGTTAAGGCTAATGCAATATTTTCATAAGCTGTAAGAGTATCTAATAAGTTAAAGTCTTGAAATATAAAACCTAATTCATTTTGCCTAAACTTATCTAATTCTTTTGCTTTTAGCCTGGTAATGTCACTACCATTTATCATTATCTTTCCAGCAGTAACACTATCAATAGTTGATATACAATTAAGAAGTGTAGTTTTACCACTTCCTGAAGGTCCCATTATTCCTACAAAATCTCCCTCATCTACTTTAAAGCTTATATTATTTATTGCCTTCGTTAAATTCCCTTTATTACCATAATATTTTTCAATTTTTTCTACATTCAATATATTTTTCATCTATGTTCTCCCTTTCTTTCTTAGACCTCTACTCTTTTAATTTGGTTTTATGTGACTTATTTTATATGATCCTAACTGTTTCATCAATTTAACTACATTTCATTAAAATTACATTTTTGTTATCTTAATATATTTACGGTTGTTTTAACATCGGCAAATACACCCTCGATTAATAAATTAACCGAGGGTATATTTATATTTATATTTATATTTATATTTATATTTATATCAGCTTCCCACTATAGACATAACAAAACTATGACTCTAATCACTGTCTTCACTAAAAAGGGTATAAATAAGCTTGCACATATCTTAATTTTATTATTTACTTATATACACTATATAATCTGCATATTGTGAATACTAAATAATGAGTTAATTATATTAATGGTGAAATAGACGTATCTTTGTAAATGCCATAACCATATTATACTTATTACATATTTCTATAACATTATCATCTCTTATTGATCCTCCTGTTTGAGCTATATAAGATACACCGCTTTTCCTTGCGCGTTCTATATTATCACCAAATGGAAAAAATGCATCTGAACCTAAAGATACTCCTTTCAAATTTTTTAACCATTCCTTCTTTTCTTGCCAAGTCAATGGAACTGGTTTTTCAGTAAAGATATTTTCCCATAATCCATCGGATAAAATATCCATATAATCATCTGAAATATATACATCAATTGCATTATCTCTATCTGCCCTTTTTATTTCTTGCTTAAAAGGCAGATCTAAAACCTTAGGATTTTGCCTTAAAAACCATGCATCCGCTTTATTTCCTGCAAGTCTCGTGCAATGTATTCTTGACTGCTGCCCAGCACCAATGCCAATTACTTGTCCATCTTTCACGTAACATACTGAATTAGATTGGGTATATTTTAATGTGACTAGAGATATAATCAAATCTCTTTTTGCATCATCAAGTAATGTCTTATTTTTCGTTGGCAAATTTGTTAATATATCTGCTGATATTCTAACGTCATTTCGCTTTTGTTCAAAACTGATGCCATAAACCTCTTTAGTCTCTATTTCTTTAGGGATATAGTTTGAATCAATTTGTATTATTAAATATTTACCTTTACGTTTATTTTTTAATATCTCTAATGCCGCTTTAGTATACGATGGTGCTATTATTCCATCTGAAACTTCACAGGATAAAAATTTTGCAGTCTGCTCATCGCAAGTCTCAGATAAAGCCACAAAATCTCCATAGGATGACATTCTATCTGCACCTCTTGCTCTTACATAAGCAGTAGCAATATCTGATAACTCTGTATCTGAAACGAAATATGCTTTTTTTAATACTTCATTTAATTGAACCGCTACAGCTACTCCCGCAGGACTAACATGTTTAAATGAAGCCGCAGCTGCGAGCCCAGTGGCATTTTTTAATTCTTTTACAAGCTGCCAGCTATTTAGTGCATCCAATAGATTAATATAGCTAGGATTTCCATTGATTATTTTTATAGGAAGCTCGGCATCTCTTATAAAAATTCTAGACGGTTTTTGATACGGATTACAACCATACTTTAATTTTAATTCTTTCATTATAATTGTTACACTCCTTTTCAAACAATAAAAAGCCCACTATCCGGACTTTTGCCCAGACGGTCGGCTCATTATTTGCTATACTTCATGTGGTTTATTCCACTTCCGTCAGTCGTATAACCTCTATTTTAAAAATACCATTTTGATGTACATTTGTCAAATGATACAATACTTAAATTCATCTCGTATATACCTTTTCTTTTATCCAACAATTTGCTTATTTCATCCATTCCTCACTACTCATTACACTACTAAATCTCAAACTTTGAGCAATAAGTGTTGCTTTATGAAGGTCTTTACTGCTTATTGTTCCTATTTCATTACTTACATCTATAGTTCCAGTAGCATCAGATAAAAATTCCACAGAATAACCTTTGTGGAAGCCTTCCCTTGCTGTTGTATCACAACACATTTGTGTCATATATCCTGAAATAACGAGTTCTGTTATACTTTCTTTTTTCAATATTTCTTCTAAATTCGTTTCATGAAAACTGCTTGGCTTAGTTTTTTCAATAATATAATCATAAGATTTCTCTAAAATCCTTGGATGTATCTCCCACTCATTTGAATTCTTAACAAAAGTATCTCCATAAAGACCTGTATGCTGAATGATTATTATAATGATATTGTTGTTTTTTGCATACTCCATTACCTTTAAAATATTATCAAGGCTGTTCTGAGGGTAAGTTACCTTTAATTTACCTGTAAAATATTCATTCTGTACATCAATTACTAACAATGCCTTTTTCATTTTTATTCCACCTTTACATTTAATTGTTTGGTTATATTTGTTATACTAATTGTATCTTAAATTAAAGTTGAAATGTGAAAGGGATTCATTAGTTTCCCTTTAAAAATGAAAGGATTTTTTACTTTATGTTTGATGAAATAGATTTTAAAATTATAGATATGTTAAAAATCAATTCTAAAATATCACTTAAAGAAATTGGTGAATATATACACTTAACCCCACAAGGAGTATCTAATAGAATTGCACGTCTTCAAGATTTAGGTCTTATAACTCAGTATACTATATGCGTCAATAACGCTATGCTAGGTAAATATATTACTGCATTTGTTACTATCTTTATGAAAACTACAAAACATGATAAATTAATAAAGTTTATAAAAACAAATTCAATTATAACCGAAGCACATAGAATTAGTGGAGATGGATGTTATCTACTCAAGATCATATGCTCCAATATGGATGAAATCAATTTACTACTTGATGATATTATGCAATTTGGTACATATAGACTAAATTTATCTACTTCTACGATAAAGGAATAAATATTGCACTAATTTATTTTTAAATAATTTTCTATTTTATGCTATATGAAAAATGGATTAGACTGTTTTATGAAATATTCCATAAAACAGTTTAATCCATTTTGATTAACATAAAGCATTTAATTTCTTATTGAATATGTTCCTAAATTCTTCACTTTCATATTTAATATTATCTATACTTTTTATAGACATTGCTCCCATTAAACTATTTGTTATAATCACTTCATCGGATTTCTTTAATTCCTCTAAAGTAATGCTTTTTTCCATAACCTTGAATTCCTTTATAATCTCAGATCTTATTATTCCATTTAGCAATCCATCTTCAAGTTTAGGCGTAAGTATTTCATTATTTCTAACTATAAATATATTTGCGCAACTCGTCTCTGTAATATATCCATTTTCATTTAAGAATATTACATCATCATAGCCCATTTTTTTAGAGTTTTCTTTTTCAATTAAATTTTCTATATAACAGGTTGACTTTATATAACATAGTCTTGAAGTACTATTTCTTCTTACCTCTGAAATAGTTAACGACATTCCTCTAACATAATCTTCAGCCTTATAATTAAGCTCTCTTTCTGTAATAATAATATTTAAAGGAGTAACAGTTATTTTTAATGCCTTATCTTTTATATTTAATTTACTTAAGTATTCTCTCAGTATCATTTCTTCTAAAGGCAGTAAATTTATTTCTGTCATAGCACTTTTTAATCTATCTAAATGCTCATCTAGAAATATGGGTTCATTCTTCCAAAGTATAGTTTCAAATATGCCTCTTCCAAAAAATACTCCTTCATCTACTACAATTTTTTCTTCGTTATGGATTATATTTCTCATCATAATACCCCCATTAAAGCCTTAGCTTTATCTATTGTTTCAAACCATTCCTCTTCCTCAATAGATTCCCAAGTAATTCCTCCACCTACTCCTAGATAAGCTTTATTATCCTTTTTAACAATAGTTCTAATTACAATATTAAAATCACTATTTCCTCTTAAATCAAAATAGCCTATAGATCCTGTATAAATATTTCTTTTTAACTTTTCGAGCTCCTCTATTATTTCCATAGCTCTGATTTTGGGAGCTCCTGTTATAGATCCACCTGGAAAACATTCTCTTATGCACTTTACAGCTGATACATCTTCTTTTAACTTCCCTTCTATTGTTGAAACAAGATGAAATACAGTCTCATATTCTTCTAGCTTAAAAAGTTCTGTAACTTTTACAGAATTAGACTTACAAACTTTACTCAGATCATTTCTTTCTAAATCAACAATCATTAAAAGTTCTGATTTATCTTTCTCCGAATTCAGCAATTCATTTTTATTTTTCTCGTCCTCTTCTTTATTTCTGCCTCTCGGTCTTGTACCCTTTATTGGTCTTGTTTGAACTAAACCATCTGTAATTGATAAGAACCTTTCTGGTGATGAACTTATTATCTGAAAATCTTCGAAATTCATATACGCTGAAAATGGCGCTTTGTTACTATTCCTTAACTTTTGATATATTTTATAGGAGTCCTGATTATCATTACACCATATCCTTCTAGTCATATTAGCTATATACACATCCCCACTTCTAATGTAATCTTTAAGCTTTGATATTGCTTTTTCATACTCTTTTTTATCAAAATTAGAAAAGAAAGTATTTGGGGATTTTTCTAATTCTATTTTCTTGTCTTTTGTATCTTCAATATAGTTTTCCAAACACTTTTCTATATTTGATATGCTGACTGCAGATTCTTTAATTTGTCCTACAGCAGTTATATAAGTCTTCTTATTATGTAAATCAAAAATAATTAAATTATCATAGAAAACAAAAATACTATCTGGTATACTAAAATCTTCATTTGAATTATCAGGTAACTCCTCTAGCACTCTTCCTATATCATAGGAAAAATATCCAATGGCACCACTAATAAAAGGAAGGTCATTCTTAATATTTAGTTTATATTCTTCCATAATTTCTTCTAATTTTTCAAAAGGATCAACATCATCATATTTATCTTTACCTATTAACACTTGTCTTCCTTTAGAAACAAATTTTTTATATGGATTTAACCCTATGAAAGAATACTTTGATAATAATTTATCTTCTTTCGAGCTATCTAAAAAAATGCTATCAATATCATCTTTAAAAAGATTATATGTATAAAATGGGTCATAATATGTATTTAATTCTTTTATCCTAAAATCTATCATTATAAAACCTCTTTATTATTTTTTGAATGTGCCTTGCACTCTAAAACAAAATTTTCAAGAATCTTGTGTCCATCTTCAGTGAGTTCTGCTTCCGGGTGAAATTGGACTCCATATATAGGCAGCTCATTATGTTTAACTCCCATAATCACTTCATCAGAGGTTTTTGCAGTAACTATTAATTCTTTCGAAAGTTTTTCTTTATCAATAATTAATGAGTGATATCTGGTTACACTAAGTGGATTTTTTACATCACGGAATAGGCCTTCATTATCATGAGTTATTTCACTTATTTTTCCATGCATTGGTCTTTCCCCTTTAACTATTTTACTACCAAAATAATGTCCAATGCACTGATGTCCTAAGCAAATTCCAAGGATTGGGATTTCTCCTTTAAACTTATCTATAATATCTAGAGATAATCCTGCTTCCTCTGGATTTTTAGGACCTGGTGAAATAACTATGCCTGAATATATATTGCTGTTTATTCTCTTCATATCAATTTTATCGTTCCTAACCACTTCCACATCTTCCCCTATTTCCTCGAAATACCTAACAAGGTTATATACAAATGAATCATAGTTATCTATCATTAGTAGCATTCAATCAGTCCTTTTTTAATTTATATCTTATACATTCTATCATAGATTCTATTTTAATATTAAATCTTATAGAAAAAAAGATTCCCCTATAGGATTATAGGTTGCATATCTATGAACCTGTTTTTAGCATACTTCTGAATATATATAAGCTATATAAATCAATTATTTCACATACAAAACTAACATAATTTACATTTCCACAATATTTAAATTGATATCATCATCAGAAAGAAAGGATATTCTTTTGCGTAGTGTTGCATAGAGAAAATGGCTATAAGGATTTCTTCAGTAAAAGTTGTTCCATTCTTGCTTGTCATTAGATTGTCTAAAGAAACTCGACTCACATTCGTTCGCTGAGTAAGTGACTCACACAAAATCATAGATTTTGGTTCCCTACTTAAGGAGCACGCAGAGATGGGTACAACTTTTACTGTTAGAAATCCATAGATATTTTCTCCAGCAACCGAGCAACAGAATATCCTTTCTTTCGGCGAGTTATATAATACTTCAAAGTTAAACTTGATTTATTTATACATATAGTCTCTTGTCACAGGAATTTCGTTATTTAACCCTTTTGTAATTAGTATTTGATGAAGATCAATTATTCCATTATTAAAGGTTGAAGCACAGGCACAAAGATAAAGCTCCCACATTCTAACAAAATCTTCATTAAACATTTTGGTGACTTCACTTCTTTTATTATTAAAATTTTCTCTCCAACAGAGAAGAGTTTTAACATAATGTCTTCTTAGGCTTTCTACATCAATGACATAAAAATTATGATCACCACAAATATTTATAATTTCTCTTAAACTTGGAATAACCCCTCCTTTAAATATATACTTCTTAATCCAAGGATCACCTGGATATTCTTTAAGTGCACTAATATAGTGTAGTAAAAATACACCTTCTGCCTTTAAAACAGAATCAATATTTTTCATAAATAAGTCATAATTATCTCTTCCAACGTGTTCAATCATTCCAACACTAACAACTCTATCAAAAAACTTTCCACTCTTACTTAAATCACGATAATCCATAAGCTTTACTTCTAGTAGATTTTCAAGCTTCTCTTCTTTTATTCTTTCACTAAATTTTTTAAACTGCTCTTCACTTAAAGTTATTCCAAGTCCATGAATCTTATATTTTTTTGCAGCTTCTATTAGTAGCGATCCCCATCCACAACCAACATCCAAAAGGCTCATGCCTTCTTTAAGATTAAGTTTTTTTAGTATATGATGTATTTTATTCATTTGAGCATCATATAAACTATCATCATCTGACCTAAAGTATCCACATGAATAAGTCATTGAATCGTCAAGCCAAAGATTATAAAAATCATTACCAATATCATAATGAGATTGAACTTCATTTTTTTGATTTTTTGCTGAACTAGATGAGAATATTAAATTTTTAAGAGACTTTGTATCTGCTGTAAATTTATCCATCTGACTAAGAAATAAATTTAATACAGTAAATAAATCTCCTGTTATTTCAATATCTCCCCTCATATATGCTTCTCCAAGAGCCAGTGAAGTGCTCTTAAGTAATTCGGTTTTACTTAATTCATTCTTTACTGTTATTTCAAACTGTGGTGTACCCTTTCCTATAATATGTTCCTCATTATTTTGAAACTTAATGCGAAATGGTATGTCGTCAAATTTTTCTAAGTACTTAATATAAAAACTATTTATTAAACTCATAATAATAATCCTCTTTCCTTTATAATTTAAACACTGCTTCATTTATACTATTTCTACGCTGTAAATATACCATCCTATTTATCGACTAAAATAAGTTTTTGAAGATAAAACTCATAAAATAAAACAAGAATATTTAAAGAAAATACTTCAAAATACCCTTGCTTCTTTAGTCTTAAGGAGACCATACTATATACACTTATTAATGTCTTAAATATTAAAATCCTTCATATAATCTCTACGAGCCTCTATCATTTAATCGCACATTTTCATAATATCATCAATAGAGTAAAATTTTTTCTATAAAAAAGCCTTTTCTTCATAAACTGCTGATTTTCCTTTGTATTTTCCTGATAAATAATATATCATACTGCACATTGTGCTAAATATATACGTAATCATAATTGCTTCCCATATTCCTGTAATTCCTATACTGGTTTCTGATAGTAAATCTGATAGTGGTATTCTTATTATTAGTAAAGATACAGCTGATATTGTCATAGTTACTAAGGTCTTTCCTGAACCGTTTATAATTCCATTAGTTACAAAACTCATGCTAAATATTAAATAACCTATAGCATTAATCCTTAAATATGAAGTACCTATTGCTAGTATTTGAGAATCCCTTGCAAACACCATAAGAATTTCCTTTGGAAAAAATCCTACCACTATAGATATTAGAGCAATTACACTTAAAATTATTATAATTCCCCATTTAAATATTTCTGTCACTCTCTCTATTTTATTTCCACCAATATTTTGCCCTGTTATAACAGATGCTGCCGCTCCAACTGACATTGAAGGCATTAGTGCTAGGTAATCAACTTTGCTTGCTGCCCCATAGGCCGCAATAGCATCTGAACCAAATCTACTTATAAAAGAGGTAATAAATATAAGGCTTATAGGCATTAGACATTGTTGTATTGTTGAAGGCATTCCTAATTTAAGCATATCATAAACAATTTTCTTATTAATACTTAGCCTTTTAGGAATTATATTTACTTCAAATTTCTTTTTCCTTAAATATATAATTGCTGAAACAGTTGCTACTGCCCCTGAAATAAGGGAAGCTATAGCCGCTCCATTAAGTCCATATTCCATTATAAGAATTGGATCTAAAATAGCATTTGCAATAGTCGATAATATTAAAAATACAACCGACGTTTTAGTATCTCCCATTCCAGAAAGAACAGCGTTAATAACATAATATAGATAATTAATAAATGTCGCTAAGAGCAATATACTTAAATAACTTGATGCCATATTAAATATATCATTTGGAGTTCCCATTAGAACTAATAATTGATTTCTAAAAATAAGAGCTAACGCTATAAGTATTCCTGCTATTATGGAAAATACTGAAAACGCTGTTTCAATAACCTTATCAATCATTTTTAAATTCTTAGCACCATAATTTCTAGATACTAATATAGATACTGATGTTGCAGAACCCGATGCTATGGATATTAGGATAAAGATAATTGGAAAACTCACTGAAGATGCTGCCATAGCATCTTTTCCAAGCAGATTGCCTATCCATATAGTATTTATTATTGTATAGCCCATAGTCAAAAAAAGACCTATTGTCATTGGAATAGCAAACTTTAATATATGCTTTCTTATATCCCCAGTTGTAAAATCATTTCCTGTTGCTTTTTTCATTTTTTAATCCTCCTAAATAACTTAACCTTTATTGATTAATTACATTTTACTAATTTAGGAGTAGTTTATAATCACCCACAAGTATGATTTAAAGAGGTGATTTATATATCACCTCTTTAAAATATTTAACTCAGCAGCCTTTGCTAAAGCTTCTGTCCTGCTATGAACATCTAATTTTGTATATATGTTTAAAAGATGAGTTTTAACTGTATTTACAGATACAAATAAAGAATCTGCAATTTCTAAGTTAGTTAATCCCTCTTTTAAATATTCTAATACTTCCATTTCTCTTATACTTAATAGGTCATTGGTTTCAAGTTTTTTAATATCATTTACTTCATCAAATTCCTTAATTATTTTATTTAAAAAGATTTTAGCACCCTCACTTAACTGATGTTCAAGCTTATTTTTTAATTTAATCATAATGTTTTTTAATGACTGCCCTTCATCTAGAAAAATTCTCACATAATTTTCTTTATATGATAGCATTATTGCTTTAGACAAACACTTTAGAGTCTCTTGATCATTTCCCAGCTTCTCACAAATAATCCCTTTCAAAATTAGTACTTCTGCAACTACCTTATAAATTTTTCTCTTTTCAAAGCTTTTATACAGTTTATCTACTAATTTCTCTGCTTCACTCAATGAATTTGATAACATATAATATCTCAATTTAACCATATAAAAGAATAAATATTCTATATTATGTTTTACCTCTCTTTCAAAAATCTCACTGTTTATTAATTTTTTAGCATGTTGAAAATTTCCTATTCTTAAGAACATGTTTTGTTTAACAACTTCAAGGTCTATACTTACATTAAACAATCTTTCATTAATTATAGTATTTTCTGCCTTTTTTATATATTTAAAAGCATCTTCACTGCTTATATCTACAAAATATATCTTTGCTAAAATTATATAACTAGTAGATATGATCAAAGAAATATTTCCTTTCATTCCAAGCTCTAAAGCCTTTTTCACACACTCTCTACATTTATTTAAGTCGTTCCATTCATAATACACTAGAGCTAAATCGTTATATATAGCTCCTGCTATCGGTATATTTTCAGCATGTCTTTGTGCTAGATATTCTAGCAAGTCTATACATTGCTTTTCCGCCTCATAAAGATTACCTTTAAGCATCTTCGAAATAATTATGCTGGTATTCGCCATCGTTGCTATATAGTAATTGTCTATATTTTTACTAATAATTAAGCATTCTTCAAAGAAATCTAACGCCTTTAATACATCTCCTCTATAAATGCATGCAGTTCCATTTAATAAAATAGTCGTAGCATTTAATAAACTATACTTAGAGCTATGAACCTTCGCTTTATTCAAGTATTCAGTAATTTTATCACTATCCTTATCTAAAGTTGCAAGCATAGCTTTTATTATCATTATTTCTGCAAAATAATAATCTACTTTTTCTTGACTATTAAGTTTCTCTATAATTTCCTGAGCATGTTTTAGATATTTTTCTGTATCCTTATAATCCCCATTAATACATTTGAACCATGCAGCATTCATACAAAGCCTAGGACTTTCATATAACTTACTTTGTGGAATCAACATGCACCAATCATATACTTTTTTCATGTCTCCACTAAACATTAAATCCATATCGATTTTTTCAATCATAGATACTGCCTCATCATAATTCTCAGCTTTCAGATAAAAATCAATACTAATAGAGTACAACTCATTTACTTTATACCACTCTGCTGCATTATTATATAAACTCACCAGATCATCTTTTATATTAATATCTCTCCTATTTCGCAAAAAATCTCTAAACAAGTGATGATACCTATACCACTCTTTATTTTGGTCCAAAGGAATCATAAATAAATTTTCATTATCCAGTTTTTCTAATATGCATTGACTATTTTCTATATCAACTATCTTATTACATAAGTCAAAACTCATTTCATCTAATATAGAAGTTCTCATAAGAAATATTTGTATATCTTTATCTAATAAAGTGAATACTTCTTCCATCAAATACTCTAAAACATATCTATGATCTCCTCTAAAGTTTTTTATAACATCCTCTTCATTTTTATTGTTCTTTAATGAAAGCGCGGCCATTTGCAAGCCTGCTGCCCATCCTTCAGTACGTTTTTCCAAAACATTTAAAATCTCCTCAGAGATATTTACATTCATTACATTTTCAAAAAACTCTTTTGTCTCTTTAACTGTAAAGCTAATATCCTTTTGAGAAAGTTCGAGCATATTATCAGTTGCTCTTAGCCTAGCAATACCTATATTAGGTATTACTCTGCTAAGTATAATAACATGTGTATTGGTTGGCATATTTTTTATGAAAAATCTCAATTGATCGTATATCTCCTCATTTGTGACTAAATATAAATCATCTAATACAACGAATAAAGCTTTTTCTATATTATAAAGATCATTTATAAATACTGATAAATAATCCATTGCCGACCCATTGTTAGATTTATAAGAATTAAGTACTGAAAATGAATTCTCCAAAATTCCATCTTGTATTTGATTAATTGAATGAAGAATATACCTCCAAAATGTAAGTGGATTGCTATCCCTTTCATCAAGCGACACCCAAGACATGTAATACCTATTCTTAACAGCAAAATTTATCCAGGAAGATATTAATGTACTCTTTCCAAACCCTGCTGGGGCAGTAACTAGAGTAAGTTTATAATTTACACACTCATTCAATTTTTCAAATAAACTTACTCTTCTTATTAATTTTTCCTTTGCTTTAGGGATATTTATCTTACTTTTAATAAAACCTTTGTCCATTTTTTGTATCATCCTTAAACACTGTAATTACTAATATTTTACTACTAAACCTTAGTATCTTCCACAAAAAAATAATGAGATAGCAGGTAAGATAATGTGTAATTCTCCATTTTCAAATTTTGCTGAGATTTGTGCTCTATCAACATTTTCTACATGAAAAGCTCTTGAAATTTGGCCATAATAAATCCATTATTTAAAGTTATCATTTCGGTAAGTTACCACATAAGTCTAAGTCATGTATATAATATTTATTTTAACAAGCAAGTGAATTTTTTAATTGATATAATGACATTTTTTCAGCTATGTTCTGTGCTTGACGTAATAACTCCTCAGTAGATGCGGCTGTTTCTTGTGCCTTTGCTGAATTTGTTTGAACTACTCCAGATATTTGATCAACATTATCTGTCATCTGTGTTATAGCTTTTGTTTGTTCAAATGATTCAATGAATATATCTTTTATTAGCTTAGCACTATCATCAACATTAACTACTATACTATTTAATGCTTCTGAAGCTTCTTTAGCTAAACTCTCTCCATTTCTTATTCTAATTAGTGAATTTTCTATTAAGGCATTAGTATCCTTTACTGCAAGGGAACATTGCTCAGCAAGATTTTTCACTTCATTAGCTACTACTGCAAAGCCTTTTCCTGATTCACCAGCTCTAGCTGCTTCAATTGCAGCATTTAAAGCTAAAAGATTGGTTCGCGATGCAATATTCTCTATAGTACCCGTAATCATTGCAATTTGATTAGATGACTCAGCTATATCCTTCATATAATCCATTAATCTTTCCATTTTATAATTGCCTTCTGTTACAATTATTTTAGTGTTTTTTGATACCCTATTAGCCTCTTCTGCATTTTTTGAATTTCCCTTGACTTTAACCAAAATCTCACTGAAACTTGTCAAAAGCTCTTCAATTACTGCTGCTTGATTTGTAGCTCCATCGGCAAGATCCTTAGTAATTAAGGATATTTGCTCAGAACTATTAGTAGTTAAATCTACAGATTTACCTATACTATAAAAATTTTCATTTAATCTATTTATGATAGTTTCAAGTGATTCTTGTATAGGAATAAAATCACATTTATACTCGACTTCTTCCTTTAACTCTATATTTAAATTTCCAGCTGATATTTCTTCCAATAATGTTGTGATATCTTCAACATACGAATCTATCATTTCAATAGCACTGATTAAATTATTTGCCATTTCACCCATTTCATCATTAAGATTATATTTATTTTCTACTTTAAGATTTCCATATAATAATTCTTCCGATATTTCTTTAATATTATTTATTCCTTTAATAAATATGTTGGTTAATAATCTACTTGCTGTTGACGTAAAAACTACCATAACAATCATAAAAATAACTATAAATCCTAGAATAACATTATTAACTACAGTAACTCTTTGCAAAAAGTTTTCTGTTTCTTTTTGAGACTCTGCATATAATTCCATAATACTCTCCACTATAGTATCAATATGTGATGAATATGTATTTTGCATTTTTGATGCTGCCGAAGTTTTATCTCCTTTATTAAGTAAACTTATTATTTCCGTCCTACTACTTTCAGCTAATTTTATTGATTCTTCAAGTCTATTAATCATCTCATTATTCGCTGGGAACACTTCTCTTACGTTTGTAAAATTATTATCAAACTCTATTACTTCTTCATCGATCAATTTTAAATATTTCATCTCCTCTTCTCTATCGTCTTCACCAATTGCCTTGTAAAGATCTTTTTCAATTCTCTGAAGATCAATTCTCATGTTAGCTATGTTGTCAGAAATCTGATATGATTTTGTATATAACGAATTTGTCTTCTTAGAAAACATATACAAAGTTCCAACTGTTATAGTCATGCTAACTAAAGTAAATGCTATAATTGCTAAAAAAGGTTTTTTAATTTTTTGGCTTATTGATTCTTGGGATATTAATTGATACAATTTATTGTACATTTTTGAATTCCTCCTCTTTATATTGAGTCGTTGTTTATAAAAAAATAATTGATTCATTTTAATTTTATTTGCTTAATTAAAGTACTTATAAGATGATTAAGCAAAATTGAATAATTTATAATATCAAAAAATCATTCTTCTTTTTAATTGATAATGATTTTCATTAACTATTATATCAATTTATATCCTATTTTTAAACATCTGTCCATAAAAATATATAATTATTAAAAAATACCAAATTTAAATTGTATACATTAATAGAAAAATAATATTATCTATGAATATTTATTAAAAATTCAATATTATACTTAAATACTTTTAATAAATAATATAAAAATAAAGAAGACATTTCATAAAAATGTCTTCTTTATTTTTTATTTCCTCGCTTTAAACATACAAACTTTTGTAGTTATGGAAATATTACTATTAATCTCAATATACTTCTCTAAATATCTTGTAAATTCTTTTTTTCGTTCTCCTATTAAAACTGAGCTCCCTTGTATGGTAGATGCTTTGTATGATACTACTGGTTCTGCATTATTAACTATTATTTTTCCGTCTAAAACTTCTATATCAATCTTATTAAAATATTTTTGAAGAATTGCCCTACCATTTTCTAAATCAAATCTATTGGAAAATCCGTTACTATCTAATCCAAGGTTTGGTGCAAACTTTTCTGCTAATTCATTAAGTTCATACATTGATTCACAAGAATTAGCAGTCACATAAAATACGCCTCCAGGTGATAGTACTCTTTTTATTTCAGATAAAGCCTTCTCTATATTAGGTACAAAATAAATCATATGTTGTGCAATAACTACATCAAAGCTCCCGTCTTCATAAGGGATATCCTCTGCATTTATCTCTTGATATGTAAATTTATGATCTACTTCTTTTAATTTACTTTTTGCGATTTTTAGCATGCTTTTAGAAAAATCAGATAAAGTAATACTTAATTCTTTATTTACACTATCTTTATTTTTATACCATAACTTTCCTACGCCGCATCCAAGTTCCAATATCTTTGCTTTCTTTGGAAAATCCATTTGATTAAAGCACCACTTATCCCAATCCATTTTATTAATATTATAGCTATGAAGATTGCTTCTTAGATTAAGATTTTTATCACTTTTATACTGTTCCTTTACGCTTTTCTCCATATTGGTTATCTTAATTATATTAATTAAATTGTTAACATCTATAAATTTACTTTCTTTTGCCTTATTTTCAACTTTATCAAAAACAGCTATAACTGATTCTATATGCTTCTTCTTTTCTTCTAGTGCTTTTTTTTGAATAGTTATCATATGCTCTAGATTTTCTCCACTTTCATTAATTATATGGCTGATTTCACTTAAGGATAATCCAATAAACTTTAAAGTTGTAATTTGCTGCAACTTCAAAAAATCATCTTCACAATAAATTCTATATCCTGAATCAGTTTTTTCAGACGGTTTTAAAAGTCCAATCTTATCATAATGAAGTAATGTCTTTACTGTTACTCCTGATCTTTTAGCAAATTCACCTATTTTCAATATCGTCCCTCCAATCAAGCTTAATATATTTATATAGATAAACAACATATAACTTAGACTTATGCAATAATCCACCGAAAGTAGACACATTATTGTTTCGCAGGACTATGAAAATATCGCTGAAAGAGCTAAATTGCAGGTTGCACCATTAATGCTTACTCCCAATTTCATTGTGACAAGCATTAATGGAACAATCTACAATTAAGCTCTTTTAACAGCTCATTTTCAAATGCCTGCTGCACAAAAATGTGTCTACTTTCTGGTATGGTATTTATTTCAAAGTATAAATCAAACTCTTATTTGGGATATCTATAGATAAACCAACTATAACTTAAACTTATGTGGTAACTTACCGAAAGCATAAACATTTTTATTCCGAAAACTATAAAAATATCGCTGAAGGCTCTAAGTTGAAGGTTGCACCACTTCAGCATGCTCCAACCTTCGGTGTGACAAGCTAAAGTGGAACAACCTTCAACTAAGAACCTTTGACAGCTCATTTTTAAATGCTTTCTTCACAAAAATGTTTATGCTTTCTAGTGAAGATATCAACTTAAAGTTTTAGTAAATATGTTCATCTAATAAGTCAAGTATTTAAATTATTTATCTACAAGGAAGGTGTGATAAACTCCTTTTTATACCTAAGTATCCGGAAAATCAAATGTTCAATCTTTCGATTTATATTAGCTTATAAGATGTAAAATTTGAATTAATCACATCTTCCTATAGATAACCCAATTATATATTTGCCTTATAATTAGAATAACTATCCATTCTTATTATGTTTAAGTGTATCACTATACTAGAAATAAACAACATATTGTTTGCAGTGTTTCATTGAAATTTTGATGGTAATGATTCTTAAGTGAAATTCCAAATCTATGATTTGGTAAATTGAACTTACTCAGCGAACATAGTGAGTCGAGTTTCCTTTAAACTTTCCACAACGCTTGTTCAATGCCTGTCATTGAAACAAGCATTGTGGGCACAACTTCTAGTCGTAGAATCATCCATCAAAATTTCTAGAAACCGAAACACAATATGTTACTTATTTCGGTAAGTTACACTTAACTTCGATTATCATTGAGCGACTCTATAGTATTTCTTTAATTACTTTTACAGTTTCCTCAGCTATATAAGCTGCATCTTCTAATGATAGTGTAGTGTACACTGGAAGGGTAATTTCATTTTCATATTGAGCATAAGCATTTGGATAATCTTTAATATCATATCCCAAATTTTTATATAATGTCAGCATTGGAAGAGGTTTATAATGAACATTTGTTGCAATACCCATTTCAGCTAACTTCTGAATTACAATGTTTCTCTTTTCTTCATTAAAGCCTTTAATTCTATAAAGATATAAATGGTATGATGTTTCAGTTCCATTATCATCTTTTGTAACTGGTATTATTGAAAAATCTTCTTTTGATAGGATATCACTATAAGTTTTAAATATCTGTCTTCTCTTTTCTAACATTTGGTCGTATCTCTTAAGCTGAATGATTCCAATAGCGGCACTCATATCAGTCATGTTGCATTTTAATCCATCATTTATAATGTCATACTCCCATGCCCCAGCCTTAAGCTTGCTCAAAGCATCCTTTGATTGGCCATGCATTGCTGTAAATCTCATATATTGAAGTAGATTTTCATGTCCTCTAAAATTATTATTATTGAAAGTTACTGCTCCACCTTCAGCTGTAGTTAAATTCTTAACTGCATGGAATGAAAATGAGTGGAAATCACACTGAGATCCAACAGGCTTACCTTTATATTTTGCTCCAAAGGAATGAGCCGAATCACAGTTTATTATAATATCTTCTCTATTTAAATCCTTTAGTACTTTCTTTAACGCATCGTAATCAAACGGTAATCCCGCAATATCTACAGGCGCAATTACTTTTGTTCTATCTGTAATCTTTTCTGCAATTTTATCTATATCCATCATGAATGTGTCTTTTTTAACATCCACATACACTGGCTTAGCACCTCTATGTATACCAACACTTGAAGTTGCAGTATAAGTATAAGGAGTAGTTATAATTTCATCTCCTTCTTTTATATCAAATACTTTAAGTACTAATTCCATTGCAGCCGTTGCGCTGTTTAACGCTAATGCTTTACTTACTTGCAAGTACTCTTCTATTCCCTCTTCAAACCTAGCAAGTTGTGGACCCGATGTAATCCATCCTGATCTTAATACTTCTGCAACTGCTTGTATCTCCTCTTCTGTTATATCAGGTGGTGAAAATGGTATCTTCTTCATATAATTCAATCCTCTCCTAATTTAGATAAAGTTTCTAATAACAAATTTCTTATTAAACAAATTAAGGATAAAATAACAGCTTAGTAATCCTTTAAATTTATTATAAACTCATACCTTAGGTCAGAGTCAAGCTGAAATTTATTTTGTTCATAATTTAATTCATAAAATTAATTAAACCACCTCTCTTAGTTGGTTTCTACATAAACCAATATCAGTCTAAAACAGGTGGTTTTATCATTATTAGATAACTATTTTATCTTCTAAACTATTTCTCATTGTAGTATACAAATATTATATTGAAATCTTTTTATATTTCAACAATCACAGGCAAAATCATTGGTTTTCTTTTCATCTTCATATATACAAAATTGTCAACTTCTCTTCTTATACCATTTTTAATTTCTGCCCATTGAGTAATATTTTTATCTAAACACTTTTCCACAACATCAGTTACAATATTTCTGACTTCATCAATTAATTCCTCAGAATTTCTTACATAAACAAAGCCTCTTGAAACAATATCTGGACCTGATATTATAACCTTATTTCTCCTATCTATAGCAACAACTACAGTTATTATTCCATTTTCCGCTAGATTTTTTCTGTCTCTAAGTACCATATTTCCTATATCGCCTACACCCATACCATCTACAAGAACTCTTCCAAATGGAACTTTTCCTGTTATCTTTCCACTATTTCTAGTTAACTCAAGTACATCTCCATTTTCTAGTATAAAGGTATTATCTTTATCTACTCCCATACTTTGAGCAATCCTAGAATGTGTAATTAAATGTTTATATTCGCCATGAACAGGAATGAAAAACTTAGGCTTTAATAAAGCTTGAATCAATCTAAGCTCTTGTTCACAAGCATGACCTGAAACATGTATTTCTTCTATAGATTTATATATTACATTGGCTCCCTTTTCTATTAAATCATTTACTACATTGGATACTGCTTTTTCATTGCCTGGAATTGGTGTTGCTGAGATTATGACCATATCATCTTCAAATATTTGAATATGTTTATGTGTTGATGCCGCTATTCTTGTAAGAGCTGCCATTGATTCCCCTTGACTTCCTGTTGTAACTATAGTTAGCTTATCATTAGGGTAATTTTTTATTTGATCTAAGCTTATTACCATATCTTCTGGTATAACTAAATAACCAAGCTCCCTAGCTACCTCCGATACATTTTCCATGCCCCTTCCGCTAAATGCTATCTTTCTTCCATACTTTACAGCGCAATTGCTAATTTGCTGTAACCTATGAACATTAGATGCAAAAGTAGAAACAATTATTCTACCAGTAGCTTTGCTAAATAGGTTTTCTAAAGTTTCACCAACGGTTTTCTCTGACATTGTATAACCTTTGTGAAGAGAATTAGTGCTATCCGCCATTAAAAGTAATACACCTTTCTTACCTAATTGAGCATACCTTTGTAAATCCATGACTTTTCCATCTATAGGTGTAAAATCTACTTTAAAGTCTCCACTATGGACAACAACTCCCACTGGTGTATGTAATGCAATTGAGCAACTATCTGGAATACTATGATTATTTCTAATATATTCAATTTTTAATTTTTCTAAATTTATTGATTCCCCTGGTTCCATCATGTTTAGAGTGCAATCACTAAGAATAGCGTGTTCTTTTAATTTCAATTCAATTAGTCCAAGTGAAAGTTTTGTGCCGTATACAGGAATATTGATTTGCTTTAATATATATGGTAATCCACCTATATGGTCTTCATGTCCATGAGTAATAAAGATACCTTTGACTTTATCTTTATTTTTTATCAAATATGTTACATCCGGAATTACAATATCAATTCCATAAAGATCTTCATCCGGAAATGCTAATCCACAATCTATAACAATTATTTCATCATCATATTCAAAAGCTGTCATATTTTTCCCAATTTCACCAAGCCCGCCTAATGGAATAATTTTCAATGGCATCGTCTTCGCTTTGTTTTTTTTATTCTTCTTAGGTTTATCAATTTCAATTTCATTATTATCCATTTTCTCACCCCTTAATATATATTGTCTAATTTAATTATTTGCAAATATTATTAAATATATAAGTATCAATTAAAATTTATTTGAATAAAATAATTAGCATTACAATCTTAAAATTATAATGCTAATTATTTCAATGTTATCAATCTTAAATTATAAACTATATCACATAAACTTAATATATATCCAAACTAAAGTGTCATATTATTGGAAATATAGTGATTTTACTTTATCTACAATTTCTTTTTCGCAGCTTGATATTTGTCTTATACCATACCCAAGAAGTAATGGTGAACTTGTAAATCTAGGCATAACCTTACATATTATCTTCTCCTTAAAGTGATAGAAGAATATATTAAAGCTATCGCATTTTACAAAATAATTATTTAAAAGATAGTGAACTATTTTTCTAAGATTAACTGAAAGTTCACCCAATGCATTTAAATCATCATCTATTATTATATTAAACTCAGTAAATCCATTAAATGGTGTATGGGATAAATTTACTAAGCAATTATCACCTTTATGGATTTCTATCCCCTCAAAGTATTCATCCTTTATTCTTGATTTATAATCTATATCATCAATACCTACAATTTGCATATGGGGGTGTTTCAAACTTCCACCTGATCTTGGTCCATGATTCTTATAAAATATAACTGATTTGTATTCTCCACTGCTTTCCATCCTTAACCAATGCTTTACACCAAACCTTATTAAGTTTTCCATATATTCTACAGAATATTCCCCCATATCACTTTCACAAGTATAGGTCTCTATAATGACTAACTGACAAGTGTCTTTTATGGTTGGATACTTGTTCTTAAGTAACATAAATGGACCCTTTTCATCAATAATATCTGTAAGTTTATCTCTATTACAAAAAGGACATTCTTTTATATTTATTTTTTGAAATTCATTAGGCTTATCCTTATTTATATCATTTAAAAATACTAAATATTTTTCCTCTTCCATTTATATCACCAAAAACCTTCCATCAAAATCATTTTTTAATCAAAACATGTGCACACTTTGAAGGAACAGTTACATTGTTTCCAGATATAGCATAAATCTCATCGACTCCTGCTCTTTCTTTATTAACAAGAACACTCCACCCACATTCTTTTAGCTCCACGAATGCTTCCTCATCGTTTGGATTGAATATTACAACTATAGTGTTAGATAAATTTTTTCCACTGTTATCTTCAATTTTATATGCAACAACATTTTCCTTATAAAAATCTTCTCCATACTCTAAAAATGTTAAATTCTTTTTTATTTCTTCACTTGAATTCATTCTAAATGCTCTATACTTTTTTCTTAATTTTATTAATCCTTTATAATAATTTACTATTTCTTCGTACTCATGAACTCTATCCCAGTTTAAGCTATTAACACTATCTGGTGCGTTATAGCTATCATGATTAAAGCTTCCATCTTCATTTTTCTTTGTTCTTAAAAATTCTTCTCCTGCTTGAAAGAATGGTATTCCTTGAGATGTCAACACTATAGCTGCTGCTAACTTATTCATATTTTTACGTTTCTGCAGAGACGAGTCCTCATTAGTCATGTGTAATTTATCCCACAATGTATAATTATCATGCGCTGAAATGTAATTTATGCATTGGTATGGCTCATTAGCCCATGCCCAATGTGAATACATAACTTTATCATAATTTATTGCCTTTTGACCTGTAGCACCAACTACGCAAAATTTTATACTTTCTTCCAGGCCTGTTCTTCCATTTACATATCCTCTTTCATTAATGTTAAATACATGCCCTTTAACTGAGTCTCTAGTATCATCACTAAAAGCAGCTATCTGCATCTTATCAAATTTGAATATATTTTGTTTTACTGCTGAATCTTCTCCATTTAATGGCGACAATCCACCCGTCCATCCTTCACCATACATAATTATAGTTGGATCTATTTTATCTAACTCGGTTCTGATTAATTTCATAGTTTCAATATCATGAAGTCCCATTAAATCAAATCTAAATCCATCTATATGATATTCTTTTGCCCAATATACCACTGAATCGACAATTAACTTTCGTACCATGTATCTCTCTGATGCTAATTCATTGCCACAACCAGAACCATTAGAAAAGTTTCCATTAGAATCTTGCCTATAATAATATCCTGGGACTGCTAAGTTTAAATTTGACTCATAACTTCTATAAGTGTGATTATAAACCATATCCATAACTACTCTTAATCCAGACCTATGTAGGTATTTAACCATTTCTTTAAACTCATTTATTCTTTTGTCTCCCCTGAAAGGATCTGTAGAATACAAACCTTCTGGCGCAAAATAATTTTTTGGGTCATATCCCCAGTTATATTGTTGCACATCTGGTTTACTTTCGTCAACAGTTTCATAATCAAAGACTGGAAGCAAATGAATATGTGTTACTCCTAGCTCCCTTAAATAATCTATACCAGTTTTAGTATATCTCCCTGGTACTGTAGTTCCATGTTCACAAAATGCAATAAATTTTCCTTTCCTTTCAGGTTTAATTCCTGAATTTTCATTTACAGAAAAATCTCTTACATGAACCTCATATATTATTGATCCGACTGCACTACTTAGTTCTGGCTTCTCATCTTTATAGAAATCTACTGGATCAGTTTCGCTTAAATCAATAACCATACCACGATTCCCATTGACACCTAATGCTTTAGCATAAGGATCTGTTACTTCTCTTTCATTACCGCTATTAGTAACTAAATAATTATAAAATTCGCCTTTCAAGTCTCTCTTAACTTCTATATTCCAAGTTCCCTGTGCACCTCTATTCATATCTAATATTTCTACCGGCGCATTTGTATAATTCCTACCGTCATTTCCGAATAAGGCTAATCTAACATTATTAGCATTAGGTGCCCACAATACAAACTTTGTACTCTCCTTAGAATATTCTGTTCCCAATTTTCCTGTATAATTATTATAATCATTATCTAATAAATTCATTATATTATTACCCCTTATTAGTCCTATTAGTCATTTTATTTTAGATGAGACTTATAGAAAATTTTATATTAAACGCCTTTTAATTTCTTGATTATTTTAGCTGAAAAAGCAGGAACTTTTATGTTAACTTCTCCACCATTAATCAAAGTTCTATTATCATCCAATAGATCAATTCCCTTAGAAAAAGTCACTTTAAATTTTAAACTACTTTCTTTATCGCTTAGATTTAAAACCACATAAACTTTATCATTATCACTTGTTCTAGAAAATACAAACTGTTCATTTTTAACTACTACTTGTTCGTAATCACCATATTTTAATGCTTCACACTGCTTCCTAATTTTCCCAAGCTTCTTCAGTAATTCATACAGTTCATCATTTGCTTCATATATTTTTTCAAGCTCTAGTTCCGGTCTAAGAGGTAAATCTGTGCCTTTTCCCTTAACACCTTTAATACCAAATTCACTGCCATAATAAATACTAGGTACTCCTGGCATTGTATATAATAATATATACGCATTATATACATATTCCGAAACTTTTAACGTACTAGTTAATCTGTTAACATCATGATTATCAACAAAATTATATAAGCATAGATTCTTATATATTCCACCATTTCCAAATAATCTATTTAATGAATATGCTATTTCAAAATAATTCTTATCATTGTGGCTCGAATAATTCCCTTTATAACATTCATAATTCGTAACAGAATCTAGACTTTCTGGATTTGCCCACCTAGTATAATCTCCATGAATAACTTCACCCATAAGCCAAAATTCTTTCTTTTTAGATTCAGTAAATTTCCTCAAGACTTTAAAAAATTCAAAATCTATACTGTCTGCTGCATCTAATCTTAATCCATCTATTTCAAATTCATCTATCCAAAATCCCACAGCTTGCAATAAGTGATTCAATACTTCCTGATTTTTCAAATTAAGCTTAACTAAATCAAAACACCCATTCCAACTTTGATAATTAAACTCATCATCCATTGGGCTTCTGCTATTGAAATTCAAATTTACAAACCAATCGCAATATTTAGAATTTCGTCCATTCTTCTGAACATCTTTAAATGCCCAAAATTCTCTTCCTACATGATTAAAAACCCCATCTAAAATTATCCTTATATCATTGTTGTGAAGTTTTTTACATAGTGCTTTAAAGTCTTCATTAGTGCCAAGTCTTTTATCAATCTTATAATAATCTTTCGTATCGTATCCATGATAGCTTGATTCAAATACTGGTGCAAAATAAATAGCATTAATACTCATTTCTTTCAAATGTGGTATCCAGTTTTCTATTTTGGCTAATCTATTCTCTTCCTTATATACCCTGCCTGGCTCCAATGTTCCACAAACCCCAAGTGTATAAAATTGATAAAAAATGCTTTCCTTAATCCATGTATTCATAAATTCATCCCCTTTTCCCCTGTATACATTATACCACTTTTTTCAAGATACTATTATTTCATATTTATGATTGTAAATTTTATTCATATAAATACTTTTTTATTATATAGAAGTTTAATGCAATTTAAAATACAAATTATTGTTTTTTACACTATTTTTAACTTAAATTTATATATATGTAAATAACAACTTTATTTATATAATAAAATAATTATTCAACAACTTAGCAATATTAATAATATTTTTCTTGATTTTGTCACATAATAACTTCATAAATTAAATATCCACGGAGGTATAAACATGAATAATAAAAGCATAAAATTTTTAATATCTTCATTTCTTGTACTAAATTGTCTAATAGCACTATCAAGCCCGGTAATAGCAAATAGTATTCTTAATTACAAGACTGATCTAGACTTATCTGTTTTTTACTCACAAAAAGATAAAGATGAAAAGAATAAAATCCTTAATATTTTTAGCGAAGAAAATTACAAATATCTTTCTCCTGATCAAAAGAAACAATTATTGGAACTAAAAAAATCTAAAGACAATGGTTCTGCCTTTTCTGAAGAACAACAAAAAACTTTACATACACTTCTTGATACAATAATAAAAGGAAGATTAGGTAATGATGATTATGAAGATTTTAAAACCCTAATCCAAAAGAAAAAGTCTAATCAATGTTTAACAGAAGAAGAAAATGAAAGATTAAAAGAATACAGGGATATTATTAACGGTTCAAAGCCAAATACACAAGATATATTAAACCAATTTTTAAGATGATACTCTAAACAACAAAAAGAACAAAGCTAATTTTAAACTTTGTTCTTTTTATTTATAATTTTATTTTACTGATGAATATAAAATGATCATTTAAACTTGTTAACATTTATTTCAAATATTATTAGCGTAAAAAGAAAAAATCTTATCAAAGACAATAAATGCTATCTCATCCCGTTCATAATATGATTCATGCTTTGCTCCCCTTACTTTAAGCAATTCGCAATTGCTAGCATATTTGGAAAACTTTTCTTGAGCCTCTGGAATAACATGTGAATCATATTCTGCTTGAAGCAGTAATACAGGTATTCTAACCTTTGAGGCATTTTCTTTTTTTACTAATTTTCTGGTTGCTTTCATACCTTCGATGTACCACAATGCTGACGATCCCCCACTCTGATATTCATCATATTTTTTAATTTTTTCAAGTAAGTACTCATATCTTTCTTTACAACTAGTAGCCCTGGTAGGCGATACCTTTTTCTTAGCATAGGGTACTTGGCCAGGTAGATATTTTTTTCCTTTTCCCAAAATCTTTAGTCCTCTAGAAACAATATTTGCTAAAACTTTCGGTGCCTTTCCTGTATTTATTTCATGCATTGGGGAGCTCAATACAGCAGCGGTAAAATAATTCGCATATTCTTCTAAGAAAAGTGTACCAATTCCGCCTCCCATGGAGTGGGCAAATAAAAATAAGTTTTTATCACTACTATTAGGAATAACAATTTCATCGATAAATTTTTTAAAATCTTCTACATAATAATCAAACTTTTCAACGCTTATTTGACTACTATCTATACCTAACCTTGTAGAACGTCCATGGCCCCTATGCTCCATAACAAAAACAGAATAATTTTCTTTCATGAAATAGTAAATTAATTCATAATATTTTTCCGTAAATTCTCCGAAACCATGACATATAACAATGTTAGCTTTTGGATTTTTCACTATAAATTTTTCGTAATATAATTTTAAATTTTTTTCTCCAATAATATATCCATTTTCAAAATTTTTCTTTAAAAACGGTTCTATTTTCTCTATCATCTCTTGTTTATAGTTGTTTTGTGAAACATACTTCCTCTTACCTTTAATTCCATAATCTAAATCTGAAGTAATTTTTAGAGCCACACTATTACTCATAAACAACCCTCCTTATTTGCAACAAATTTTCTATAATTTACAATTTATTCAATTACTTAGATTTAATATACAATAATTTCTTTAAATCTATTATAACTTTAGGTTAAAAAACACTTAATTTATAAATATTTACACAATAAAAGCAGCCCTCTTGATATAAATTTATTAGAAATAAATTTTTTTCTAAGACAGCTACTTTTTATTATACAATATTCAAAGCCTTCTTTTAGCTAATATTATAACTTTTATTAACTCAGTATTAATTCTTTTATATATATATCCTTATTTTTACTTAAGTCAACAAATTCCCCATCTTTCAAAAGCAATGGCCTGGATAAATCATTTACATTGATTTGAAGTATTTTAGCTTTATCACCTGTACTTAATAATACATCTTCTCCCATATAATAATTCGATATATGCTCTAAAAATATTTTACAATATTCATAATCCAATTTAGCTAAACTTTTCTCTTTCATTATTTCTAAGATTTCAAAAGGGCCTCTTTTGTTTTTATACCTTTCATCCGAATTCATAACATCAAGTTCATCTGCAATGGCTATTATTTTAGCAAAACAATGTATTTTTTCACCAGTTATTGCAAGTGGATATCCTGATCCATCCTCTCTTTCATGATGCATTAAAACCCCATAACTTACAGACTTATCTAAAAACGGAATGCTCTCTACGTGTTTATATCCGATTTTAGCATGTTGCTTTATTTCTTTATACCTATTTTCAATTAATATATCAGGTTTCTCAGGAATCTTTTTATCTAATTTTGTCATACCAAAATCATGTAGTAATGCTGCATAAATAAGTAAATTTATTTTAGATTGTTCAAGTCCAATCCATTTCCCTAAAAGAGCACTTAAAGCTGCAACATTCACACCGTGCCTGTATATTGGATCTTCTCCACTTCCCCTAAAAACAACATTGCTTATAACAATCTCTGCTGATTTTAATTCATTTTGTATTTTTTCTGAAAATATCCTAAGATCACTAACTCTATTTTCTTTAACTATTACTAATTTTGAAAACATATCTTTTAGCCCTATACTTACTTCTCTAAAAGTTTCCTCAACTTTCTTCATTTCAGCTTCTTTCGTGCTTTGTTCTATCACCTCTTCAGATATGCTAACTTGAATTTTTTCTAGAAAGTAAGCTCTATTAAGCCCTGATATCATTTCGTCATTAACAATTGTCCCTTGTTTTATTAACAAACTACCATTCTTTATAACATCCCTTGCAATAATCATCCCAGGTTTAAGTTCATGAACACTTAAGTATTCCTTTTTTTCCGTCATATAATTCTCCCCCTATATTTATTCATCAAAAGTTATAACAGCATTTCTTTTACATACAAATCTGTTTCTCTTGATAAATCTATAAACTCTCCGTCTTTTAAAACAAGTGGTTTTTCCAGATTATTTACATTCATTTGTATTATTTTGCATCTCTGATCGGTATTTAACAATGCTTCTTCACCAATATAATATCCTACAACATGCTCTAAAAATATCTTTGAATATTCGTAATCCAATTTACCTAGGCTTTCACTTTTAACTATTTGTAATGCTTCAAATGGAGGTTTCTTTCTTTTATATCCTCTATCTGAATTAATCGCATCAAATACATCCGCAATGGCAATTATTTTAGCAAAAGGGTGTATTGCTTCATCTTTTAACCCTAATGGATACCCTGTTCCATCTAATCTTTCATGATGCATTAATACTCCATAGCTAACTGACTTATCTAAAAATGAGATATCTTTTATAAATTGATATCCTACCTGCGCATGAGTCTTTATAGTATTAAATTCGTTTTTTGTTAAAGCTGCTTCCTTTTTAAGTAATTCTCTATCTATCCTTGTCTTTCCAAAATCATGGAGTATTGCCGCATATACAAGCAAGTTTAATTTTGAACTTTCAAATCCCAGCCATTTTCCTATAATAGCACTCAATGCTGCAACGTTTACTCCATGTCTATATATGGAGTCTGTCCCACTTCCATAAAGTACAATATTTTTTATAACTATACTACTTGGATTTAACTCATTTTGAATTTTTTGTGAAAACTCTCTGATTTCATTCATTGCTATTCCATTTTCATTTGCCAATTGTCTAAATGTTCTTTGCAATTTTAATGATATTTCCTTAAACTCTTCCTCTATTTTCCTATGCTGTTCTCCCTTTTTAATATCTACATTACTTGGTTTTTTTTCAACTCTCTCTTCATATATTTCCACTTTGCCTATAAATAATAAATTTCTTAACTTCTTTATCATCTGACTATTTATACATAACTCTTTTTTGAGCAGCACTCTTCCATTTTGTTCTACATTTCTAGCTACTACCATACCTTCTTCTAATTGATTAAAGTTCACTATCTTTGTCTTCTTTTCCACAATACTCATACCAATCATACCCCTAATTTTAAACAATTTTAAATTTCATAGATAATAACTTATACTAAAATTAATTTAATTAAACTAAATACTAATATCTAAAAGTCAAAAATTTATTTAAAAAGTTTTTTTAAGCCAATTATCTATTAAAATATACTTATTTACTTATATTATTCTATATTTTTTAACTTTTGTCAAAAGAAGTTTTTATATTTTTTTACAATGTAGTCAATAAATCACTTAGGAAATATATGTGTTATTATTTTTCTTATTATATCTATAATTATATACTTCTACTCCTCATACTACATTAGTATTCCGTACCTTTATTTAAGTACTTAAGACATTAACTACTCCAGTAAGACAGCTATAATATAAATTAAAAAAAGAGCAAGGTTTAATAAAACTCTTGCCCTTTTTCTAATTAATCCTATATAACTAAAATCTTATTCTATTGGTGATGCTTTTTTCTTTCCTGATTTGGCTTTCCCTTGTATTTCCTGCGGAACATTTAGGACGTCATTTTTTTTGTAATGTGTTATATGATTACTCTCAGTTCCATGAGGTTCACTTGGATCTGGTCTTCTCATTCCTGCTTTTGCCATAACTATCTTCCACCCTTTCTATTGCATATAAAAAATAGTAAGTTTAAACTAATCTCAGATTTAGTATTCTAAAAATTTTATATAATATACCTGTTTCTTACTGAGATCATGGGAAGAATTTTACCTTTTCCATATTTATGAACTCTTCTTTAACCATTCATTCCATATATCAATTTTTTCTCCAACTGTTGCTTCCTTACCATTTCTAACTATAGGCGTATTCATAACCTTTTGATTCTTTAATAAAAGCTCAGTTTTTATCTCTGCACTCCGTATATTGCTGAAATTTAATTTTGTGTATTCTTTACTCTTTGTATTTATCAATTCATTAAGGTTAACTGAATTTAATACGCTGTTTAATTCGCCTTTACTCATAGGCTTTTCATTTAAATCAATAAACTGAAATTTTATATTCCTCTCCTTAAAGAAACGTTCTGCTTTCTTAGTATCAAAGCATTTTTTTGTCCCAAATATCTGTATATTCATAAGCTTTTATCTCCTTTGGTATTATAATAACAAAATAATCAAAATACCTTTAAAAGAGTTGAAGTATATTCTTCAACTCTTTTATCAATTAAAATTTATTTATCTAATTTTACAATTGTATCTAAAGCAACTTCCATCATATTAGTAAATGTTTTTTGTCTTTCCTCTGCACTTGTAACTTCTCCTGTTACAAAGTGATCACTTACTGTTAGTAATGCCAACGCATTAACACCAAATTTTGCTGCTATTGTATATAAAGCTGCTGCTTCCATTTCTACTCCTAAGCAACCAAACTTAGCCCATTTCTTCCAATCTTCACTATCATCACCGTAAAATACGTCAGAACTATATATACTTCCAACTTTAGGATCAAAGCCTTTTTCTACTGCAATATCATATGCTGGCTTTAATAATTCAAAGCTTGCTGTTGGTGCATATGTTCTTCCTTGGAATCTTACAAGATTAAGGTTTGAATCTGTTGAAGCTGACATAGCTATGATAAGATCTCTAACCTTAACTTTTTCACTATATCCTCCGCAAGTTCCTACTCTGATTAGGCTTTTAGCTCCGTAACTTTGAATTAACTCATTAACATAGATTGAGATTGATGGTATTCCCATTCCTGTTCCTTGAACTGAAATCTTCTTTCCTTTATATGTTCCTGTAAATCCATTCATTCCTCTAACTTCATTGTAGCACACTGCATTTTCTAAAAATGTTTCTGCTATAAATTTTGCTCTTAATGGATCCCCTGGTAATAATACACTTTCTGCTATAGCACCATCTGGTGCATTAATATGAACACTCATTTTGTTACCTCCGATTTGTTGTTATCTTTATTTTCCTAACGCTTCTTTTTTAAAAGCTCCAGGTAAAATATCATTCATGTCCTTTACTATATAATCATCTTCATTTTTAGCTATTATTATTTTAACGTCTTCACTACCAAATTCAGCAATTACTTGGCGACATATTCCACATGGATATGTGTATTCCTCTAAACTGCCAACTACTGCTACAGCTTTTATTTTTTTTTCACCCTCGGATATTCCTTTAAATATCCCAGTTCTTTCTGCACAGTTTGTTGCTCCAAAAGATGCATTTTCTATATTGCATCCTCCATATATTTCTCCACTCTCAAAAAGAATAGCTGCCCCAACTTTAAACTCTGAATAAGGTGAATACGCCCTCTCCCTATAATCTAATGCTGTTTTAATAAGATTTTTGTAATCCATAAATATTGCCCCTCTCATTCTTCAAATACATATGGTTTTATTAGTGAAATGAACTTGGTTGCACTTCGTGCTTTTTTATAGGTGTATTTCTTTTAAGAAACTTTTTCCGTTTTTTATCTTTTCTACATTTAAGATTTCAGCTACTGTCTGCCCCATGTCTGCAAAAGAATTTCTAGTTCCTAAATTAACATTTTTCTTTAAATTCTTTCCATAAGCTAAGAATGGAACATACTCTCTGCTGTGGTCAGTTCCTGGCATTGTAGGGTCGCATCCATGATCAGCTGTAATAAATAAAATATCACATTCTCTCATGTTATCTAAAATTTCCTTTAGTCTAACATCAAATTCTTCTAAGCCCTTTGCGTAAGCACTAAAATCATTACGATGTCCCCATTTCATATCAAAATCAACAAGATTAGTAAAGATTAATCCTTTATCATCTTTTCGCATATACTCTAAAGTTTTATCAACACCATCCATATTATCTTTAGTATGAATTGCCTCTGTAATTCCTTGAGCACAGAAAATATCTTCTATTTTTCCTACTCCAATTACATCTAGTCCACTGTTTTTTATTTTATTTAATACAGTATCATATGGTGGAATTAGTGAAAAATCTCTTCTATTTGGAGTCCTTGTAAAGTTTCCTGGTACTCCTACGAAAGGTCTTGCTATTACTCTTGCAACTGCATGATCTCCGCTTAACATTTCTCTCGCCATTGCACACATTTTATATAGTTCTTCTAAAGGAACCACTTCTTCATGGGCAGCGATTTGAAAAACACTATCTGCTGATGTATAAACAATAACACTGCCATTTTTCATTTGATCTTCTCCAAGTTCATCTAATATAGCCGTACCTGACGCAGGTTTGTTTCCAATTACTTTTCTTCCTGTTAAACTCTCAAATTTTTCTATTAAATCATTTGGGAATCCATTTGGATAAGTTGGAAAAGCAGTCTCTGAAACAACTCCTCCCATTTCCCAGTGACCAGTTGTTGTGTCCTTACCATTTGAGGCTTCTTTAAATCTAGCATAACATCCTATAGGTGATTCGCTCTTTTCTATGCCTCTAATATTTTCAATATTTCCAAGGCCTAGTTTAACCATATTAGGTAACTTTAGTCCTCCCACTGATTTAGAGACATTTCCTATGGTATTTGCACCAACATCTCCAAATTTTTCGGCATCTGGCATTTCCCCCATTCCAACACTATCTAAAACAATCCATATAACTCTATTTATCATTGCATAACCGCCCTTCTGTATCTATTTAGGTTAATGTGCAAAGTTATTATTCGCTATATCCTCAAAATCCTAAAGCCAAAGTAATTGCTATCTATACTTAGCATTTCGCCATAGAAACATTTCACTAAACTTTTCTTCTTAACTAATTGGGAATTATTTTATAACGCCATAAATTAATGGTACATCTTCAGACTTCTCTTCTGCTATATGATAACTTTCAATTATGCTCTTTTCAGCTCTCTTTATTTTACTTTCTTCATTTGCATGTATAAAAGCTAAAGTTTCACCTTTTGATACTTTATCTCCTCTTTTTTTATTTAAGACTATACCAACAGCTAAATCTATAGTATCTTCCTTCGTTGCTCTACCTGCTCCAAGTTCCATTGCTATAAGACCTATATGTTGCGAATCTATTTTAGATACATATCCTTCATCTTCGCTTTTAACTTCTATAACATATTTCGCCTTTGGCAAAAGTTCTGTATTCTCAACTTGTTCTGGGTTTCCTCCTTGAGATCCAACAAATTCCTTTAGTTTATTTAGCGCGGACTTATCTTCTATAACTTTTAAAAGCATTTGTCTCGCTTCTTCAACAGTTTCAGCTTTCCTCGCTAATACTACCATGTTACTTCCAAGAGTTAAGCATAGCTCTAATAAATCTTTTGGTCCAGCTCCATTCAAAGTGTCAATGGCTTCTTTTATTTCTAATGCATTTCCAACCGCTAACCCTAATGGTTGATCCATGTCTGATATTACAGCTACAGTATTTCTGTTAACATTTTTACCGATACTAACCATAGCTTCTGCAAGTTCTTTAGCACTTTCAAAAGATTTCATGAAAGCTCCGTCACCAATTTTAACATCTAACACAATAGCATCAGCTCCAGCTGCTATTTTTTTACTCATTATGCTTGATGATATAAGAGATATATTTTCAACTGTAGCAGTAACATCTCTTAAAGCATATAATTTTTTATCTGCTGGCGCTAAATCTGCTGTTTGACCCATAATAGCAATTTTATTATTATTAACATTACTTATAAATTGTTCTTCGCTTATTTCAACCGAAAATCCTTCAAAGGATTCTAATTTATCTATTGTACCGCCTGTATGACCAAGCCCTCTGCCAGACATCTTAGCAACTGGAATCCCAAGAGCCGCAACCATTGGAGTTAGTACAAGTGTTGTAGTATCGCCAACTCCACCTGTACTATGTTTATCTACTTTTACTCCTTCTATATTTGATAAATCAAGAATATCTCCCGAATTAACCATTGCCATAGTAAGATCAGAAGTCTCTCTCATATTCATTTTTTGAAAGCAAATTGCCATGAGTAATGCTGAAACTTGATAGTCAGGAATACTACCTTTTGTATAATTTTCAACAAAAAAATTGATTTCTTCTGTTGTAAGTTCAATACCTTCTCTTTTTTTACTTATAATATCAGTCATCTTCATAAAATCACCCTTTTCTTCAGCTAACATTAAAGAATTAATAAATCACATCTTGGTTAAATTTATTTTGTTATTCATTGTTACTCATAATATTTTTACTTATTATTGTACCTTTGATTAAAACTTTTTCATTTAAAGCCTAGACTTAAAAATTACTTACTTTCACTAACTATTGATATACTCGCACTAGCGCCTATCCTGCTTGCACCTGCATTTATCATTTCCATAGCTGTTTTAAAATCCCTAACTCCCCCAGAAGCTTTAACTCCTAATTCAGGTCCAACAGTTTTTCTCATTAGAGCTATATCTTCTTTTGTAGCTCCAGCTGCTCCAAAACCTGTTGATGTCTTAACAAACTCAGCTTTAGCTTCTTTTGATATTTCACATGCTTTAACTTTTTCTTCATCTGTTAGTAAACAAGTTTCTATAATTACTTTAACTATTGCCTTTCCTTTAGCTGCATTTACTACTGCTTCTATATCTTCTTTAAGAAGTGCATAATTTTTATCCTTTAATGCTCCAACATTAATAACCATATCTATTTCAGTTGCCCCATTTTCAATAGCTTGAGCTGTTTCAAATGCCTTAGCTTCTTTAGTCATTGCACCTAATGGAAAACCAACTACTATACAAGTCTTCACATCGCTTCCTGAAAGTTCAGTACTTACTAATTTTGCATAACATGCATTTACACAGACAGAAGCAAAACCATATTCTTTTGCTTCTTTGCAAAGTTTCTTTACCTCTTCAACAGTAGCCTCTGGCTTAAGTATTGTATGATCTATATATTTTGCTATATCCATTTTGTATCTCTCCTCTTTCATATATAATATAAAGTATTTATTAGTATTTTTTGATATGTCTTTAAATGCACAACTTAGAATAAAACACTTACTTGAATGTTTAACTCTTTAACATAAGCCCATATTAAAGGCTTATTACTAAGTTGTGCATTATAATTATTAAAAACAAATATTATCTTTTTCCTGAATCAAAAGGTTCTCCTGCTGACTTAGGTGCTTGTGATGATTTAGAGAATATCACAAGGGCAATTAAAGTAGCTACGTAAGGGAAAATTTTCAGTACTACTGACGGTATAGAACCTAGAGCTGGAATAACTTGTGATACGTTAGCAATTGTTGTCGCAAATCCAAAAAAGGCTGTTGCTGCAAGAATGCCAAGCGGCTTCCATTGCCCAAAGATTAAAGCTGCAAGTGCTAAAAATCCTAGACCTGCAACACTTCCATTAAATTCACCTGAATATGTTACTAGTATTATTGCACCTGATAGTGAAGATAACCCTCCTGAAAGTAATACACCTATATAACGCATACGATATACATTTATTCCTGCTGCATCAGCTGCTTGAGGATGCTCCCCACAAGACCTTAATCTCAATCCAAATCTTGTTTTATATATTAAAAATGTGCTTAATAATAATATTGCTAATGCTAACCATGTAGTTATATATGTTTTCTTAAAAAATAAATCTCCTATTATAGGTATCTGAGAAAGTACAGGAATATTTTCTATTGGATAAAATCCATTTGTAATTCTTATTCTTCCGCTTCCTGAAATAGTTCTCGCCAAAAATATAGTCAAAGCTCCTGCTATCATATTTATAGCAGTACCACTAATTACTTGATTTGCATTTAAATTAATACTTGCAAATGCATGTAAAAGTGAAAATAACATTCCAACTATAACAGCCGCAATTAAGCCTATCCAAAGAGGAAGAGCACTATTTGGAAAAACATCTTGTAATTTTAAAATCGTTAAAGCTCCAGAAAATGATCCTATAATCATAAAACCATCAAGTCCAATATTAATTACTCCACTTCTTTCGCAATATAATGCTCCAAGTGCGGTCATAAGTAAAGGAACCGTATATGCTATAGCATATGGAAAAATTTGTTGTATAATTCCCCACATATCACTTCTCCCCCTTATCATTTATTTCTTCAGTATCACTAAGTTTTTCTGCACTATCTATCTCTTCATCATTATTTAATGTTACTTCTTCATTCACATTTTCATTTGGCAATATACCAACTCCAGTATTTCCTGCTTTATTAGCAGCAGACATAGCTCTTCTATTCTTGATTTTATTAACTATTATTGGAACCGCTGCACTTATAGCTGCAAAGTATATTATAATTGCAATTATTGTATCCGCTATTTCTGGCGGAATACTTGTGTTAGCATTCATAAATCCTTTTCCAGAGTATAATAGTCCAAAGAAAATCGCTGATATAAAAATACCCACTGGATTATTAGCACCAAGCAACGATACTGCTATCCCATCAAATCCCTGTGATGGCATTACACCAATTTGAATATTAGATGCATTACCTACATATTGAGCCACTCCTGCAAGACCTGAAAGCCCTCCGGCAATCATCATTGCAATAATTATATTCTTATTTACTGACATTCCAGCATATTCAGCTGCATATTTGTTAAACCCAACAGCCTTTAATTCATATCCTAATACTGTTTTATTTAATATAAAAGCAATAATAATAACAGCTATAATTGAAATAATTATTCCTATGTTAATGTATGACCCTGAAAATAAATCTGAAATCCAGCCAGTTCTTAATGATGCTATTTCCGGAATATTTTTTGATTCTGTTTCAGTTGAGCCCTTGAAATAAGCAGGTATAGCATAATATACTATCCAATAACAAACCCAGTTCATCATAATGGCAGATACAACTTCATTTACATTAAACTTAGCTTTTAATAAGCCAGGCACAAATGCCCAAATAGCCCCTGCTAAAGCTCCAATAATTATCATGACTAATAACAATATTGGTCTTGGCATACTTGCACTTTGTGTCAATCCTACAATTGTTGCACAAAATCCACCAAAAAGCATTTGCCCAGGTGCTCCAATATTAAAAAGACCTGTTTTAAATGCAAAACCTACTGAAAGCCCTGTAAGTATTAAAGGTGTCGCAGTTGCTAAAGTATCGCCAATTCTAGATATATTCTTCAATCCACCTTGAAATAAATAAGAATATCCTTCTATAGCATTATCTCCAATAACAAACATTAAAATTGCCCCTGCAATTAGTCCAAGTACAACTGCAAGTATTGAATTTAAAGCTTCTTTTTTATTCATGCGACCTTCCTCCTTTTTGAATTCCAGCCATCATTAAGCCGATTTCATTTTCATTTGTTTCAGACGCATTTACTATTCCTATTAGTTCTCCACTGTTAATAATTGCAATCCTATCAGATAAATTCATAACTTCACTAAGTTCTAAAGATATAAGAAGTACTGCCTTTCCAGCATCTCTTTGTTCTACTAGTCTTTTATGAATATATTCTATTGATCCTACATCAAGGCCTCTAGTTGGTTGAACTGCAATTAATAATTCAGGATTTAATTCAACTTCGCGTCCAATTATAGCCTTTTGCTGATTACCACCTGACATTGTTCTTGCAAACGATGCTCCGCCTTGCCCTGATCTTACATCAAATTCCTTTATTATTTTTTCTGCATAATTGTGTATAGCATCCTTTTTTAATAAGCCATGCTTTGAAAATGGTTCTCTATCATAAATTTCTAAAACCATATTATTTTCGATTGTATAGTCTAATACCAAACCTCTTTTTTGACGATCTTCTGGAATATGAGCTATTCCCTTATTAATATGCTTACGTATTGAAATATCAGTTATATCTTCATTTTTAAAATATACTTTTCCTGATTTTACAGATCTCATACCAGTAATAGCTTCGACTAATTCTGTTTGCCCATTACCTTCAACACCTGCAATACCAACAATTTCTCCTGCTTTTACTTCTAAAGAGAAATTCTTAACTCCAAGAACTTTCTTATTATTCATAACAGAAAGATCTTCTACCTTTAAAACTACATCTCCAGATTCTTTATATTTTTTATCAACTTTAAAGCTAACAGGTCTTCCAACCATCATTTCTGCCATTTTTTGTTCTGATGTAGATTTTACATCTACACTACCTATATATTTTCCACGTCTAATAACTGTACAATAATCTGCTACAGCTTTAATTTCTTTAAGTTTATGAGTTATTACTATAATTGATTTTCCTTCTTTAATAAGATTTCTCATAATTTTCATAAGTTCTTCAATTTCTTGTGGAGTAAGCACTGCTGTAGGTTCATCAAAGATTAACACTTCAGCATCTCTGTAAAGCATCTTAAGAATTTCAACTCTTTGCTGCATTCCAACTGAAATATTTTCTATTTTTGAATAAGGATCAACTCGTAATTCATATCTTTTAGATAATTCTTCTATCTTCTTAGCTGCACTTTTAATATCTACTACTAATCCTTTTTTAGGTTCGCAGCCTAAAATTATATTTTCTGTTACAGTAAAATTTTCTACTAATTTAAAATGTTGATGAACCATTCCTATTCCTAAATCATTTGCAACATTAGGATTGGATATTTTTACTTCTTTACCTCTTATCTTTATGCTTCCCACTTCTGGCTGATACATTCCAAAAAGTACTGACATTAATGTCGATTTACCTGCACCATTTTCACCAAGTAGTGCATGAATTTCACCTTTTTTTAGTCTAAGAGTAATGTTATCATTTGCCACTATACCTGGGAACTCTTTACGAATATTTAGCATCTCAACTACATATTCCATAATCAGACTCCTCCTTATTTAAATTACAATTTATAAAATATGTTTATAGTGAACAATAGAGGATGACTTTTCTATCAGATTTAAATCTCTTAAGATCATAAAATCTGTAGAAATGCATCCCCATTGCTATTTTATAGAATCCTAACTACATTGTTTTAGGAATTTAATTTGAATTATTTTATTAATGATCCATCATTCTTATCATTAACTTTTACTGATCCATCTTTAAGCTTTGCAGTTACATCTTGAACAGCTTTCATTGTTTCATCACTTAAATTAGGATTTTTCTCTGGAATACCAACTGCATCCTTTGTAATATCAAATGTTAAAGTTTGACCACCTGGGAAGTTTCCTTCTTTTAATGCTTTAACCATGTTATAGCTTGCTGAATCTACTTTCTTAACTGCTGAAGTAAGAATTATTGATTTACCGTCTGAACCTACACCTTCTTGATATTGGTCTACGTCAACACCAACAACCCAAACTGCTTTTCCAGCTGCTGCTCTTGCTTTTGCTTCAGTTATAGCACCTGTACCAACACCACCTGCTGCGCAGAATACAGCTTTAACACCTCTATCGTACATTTGAGCTGCAAGTTGTTGTCCTGCTGCTGCATCATTAAATGTACCTTGATATACTACATTTTCTGCTTTTAATGACATTTTTGTTCCTAAATTTTTATTAGCATAAGCAACACCTTGTTGGAATCCCCAGTTGAACTTTTGAACCGCTGGTATTTCCATACCACCAATAAATCCTAGTTCACCCTCTTTAAGTTGAACTGATGTTGCAACACCTGCAATAAATCCTGATTGCTGTTCTGCAAATAAAATAGAAACTGTGTTATCTCCTACTTTATAATTTGCTGGTTGAGCTCCATCATTTGGAGTACCATCTATTAGAACAAAATGTGCATCTTTATATTTATCTTGAGCTTTAAAAATAGCTGTTTCAAATTTGAAACCTGGAGTTGCTATAAACTTAAATCCAGAATCATAAAGATCTCCGATATTCTTTAAGTAATCTGCTTCTGTTTCTCCAGTTGGTTTTAAATATTTAGTTTCTGTACTAAAGTCAGTTTCAGTCTTCTTTAAGCCTTCCCAAGTACCTTGGTTAAATGACTTATCGTCAATTGTTCCTGAATCAGTTACCATACCAACTTTAATTTTTTCTTCTTTTGCAGCTTTATCTCCTCCGCCTGCACCATTACCTGATGATGAACTTCCGCATCCAGCAAATAATGTTACTGTTATTGCTGAAACTGCTAATAATGATAATAATCTCTTTTTCATTAACCTTCCTCCTAAATATAATATTTAATATTTAAACTCATGAAATTTTCATGACTTAAATCTAATAAAGTAGTTATTATTAATATTACTTATTTATATTTATAATATATCAAATTTATTATGCTAAATATTACTTAAGTTATACCCCTTTGTATATCTTATCTATATTTTTTCTCTGAACCCTTAGCTACTATTTGAGGTGCGATTACTAATCTTCTAATCTCTGTATTCTCAGTATTATTTATAATATCTCTGAGCATATCCATAGCCGCTCTTCCAAGTTCAATTGGAGAATCCTCCATATATGTAATATTTAGGCCAACTACATCTAAAAAATCAATTTTATTAACTCCAACAATGGCTAAATCTTCAGGAATATCTTTATTTTGCTCTCTTATTGCTTTTATTACTCCCATTGTCATCATATTGCTACAAACGACCACTGCTGTTGGAGGATCTTTTTCATCTAGAAACTTTTTAGTTTCCTCATATGCCTTATCTAATTTAAAATCACCATAAAAAACATATTTGTTTATAAAAGGAATATTATTTTCTTTTAATGCCTTTTTATATCCTTCCAGCATATCCATAACTGGTTCTGAACTTAGTAATCCTGTCATTATTGCTATTTTAGTATGTCCCTCTTTAATTAACAGGTTTGTTGCATCAAAGCCACCTTTTACATTATCTACAAAAACTCCATTTAATTTTTTAAATTTTACATCCGCCGAAACTAAAATTATAGGAATATTTAAATTATTTATTGTTTTTATATATGTATCATTAAATTGCTCTGCGCCGAAACCTGGAGTCATTATAATCCCTTTAATTCTTTGTTCCTTTAATAAGTTTAAAGCACGAATTTCCTTTTCTAAATAATTGTCTGTATTAAATAAAATAATATTTAAATTATTCTTTTCAGCGATTTCACTTATTCCTTTAATAATTTCTCCAAAATAGGAATTAGTTATGTCCGGAACTACAACTCCAATTGTATTAGTTTCACTTTTCGATAAACTTCTAGCTATCGCACTTGGAGTATAATTCATCTCTTTTATTGCTGATAATATCCTAAGTCTAGTATCTTCCTTCACATATCCTGAATTGTTAAGAACTCTTGAAACAGTTGCCGGAGATACTTTTGCTCTTTTTGCAATATCGCTTATAGTTACTGGCATGAAAATCCACCTCATTGCAAATTTAATTTGTCCGATAGCTAGCATCCGTAACACTCGCTCTTCAACTGATAGATAACGGCTGCACGCTCTTGGACGAGGTACCCCTTGAGGGTATTAATTCAACTAAATTTAGGTGGAGTATAAAACTCCACCTAAAAAGTTTAGCTTTATGGTATCGCTTCCACATTTATCATAATATATTAGGAACCCTATGTCAATAATGTTAGTATTCCCTCTTTTTATTATAAAAATTAATTTTATTTTTAGTTATCATGTAGCATATATCTACATTTGAGGGGAATTTTATATACTTTTTTTATTATATATGACGCCTAATTTTTCAAAAATAATCTATAAATATATTTTTCTTTCATTATTTTAAAAATAAAAATGGAATAACCTAAACAATATATGCATAGATTATTCCATCTTTCTTATTTTTCTCTTATTTTATTGACAAATCTTTCTATTCTCTTTAATGCTTCAAGAATATCATCCATAGATGAAGCATAACATACCCTTATAAATCCTTCTCCACATTCTCCAAAAGCATTTCCTGGAACAACTAATACTTTCTCGCTTAAGAGTAACTGTTCACAAAACTCATCTGATGTAATACCTGTAGATTTTATGCTTGGGAATAAGTAAAAGGCACCAAGAGCCTCAAAACAGTCTAATCCCATTTTTCTGAATCCATTTAGTAATACTCTTCTTCTTCTATTATATTCTCTACACATTTCTTCTACATTTCTATCACCGCTTTTTAGCGCCTCTATCGCCGCATATTGAGCTGTTGTAGGTGAACACATAAGAGCATATTGATGTATTTTTTTCATAGCATCTATTAACACTGGATGACCGCAAATATATCCTAGTCTCCATCCAGTCATAGCATATGATTTAGAAAATCCGTTTATTACTAAAGTTTTATCTCTCATTTCCGGAAATGATGCTATTGAAACATGCTTATCTCCATAACAAAGTTCTGAATATATTTCATCTGAAATTGCAATAATATTTTTATCCTTAAGAACTTCAACAATGCCTGCGAGTTCTTCTTTAGTCATTATTGCACCCGTTGGATTGTTTGGAAAAGGTATTATAACAACCTTTGTTTTAGGCGTAATCGCCTTTTCTAGTGCTTCAGGTGTAAGCTTAAACTCATCTTTTGCTTGAAGATTTAACACCTTTGCCGTTGCACCTGTAAATGCAGTACATCCTTTATATGCAACAAAGCTCGGTTCTGGAACTATTACTTCATCCCCAGGTCCAACTAATGCTCTAAGCGCAACATCAATCCCTTCACTTCCTCCAACGGTAACTATTATTTCACTTGCTGGATCATAGCTAAGATTAAATCTTCTATAAAGATACTTTGATATTTCAGTACGCAGTTCAATAAATCCAGCATTAGATGAATAATGAGTATGCCCCTGTTCCAATGAATAAATTCCTGCTTCTCTTACATTCCATGGAGTTACAAAATCTGGTTCTCCAACACCAAGTGAAATTACGCCTTCCATTTCATTTACTATATCAAAATATTTTCTTATACCCGATGGAGGCATATTTTTAACATTATCTAAAATCATATCTTCTAATATCATATGAATATTGTCTCCCTATCTTCTAATTTCTTTTCCTTAAATATTTTTCCGTGGTCTTTATACTTCTTTAATACAAAATGTGTTCCTGTACTTAATACATATTGTTGCACTGCCAGTTTTTCTGATACGAAAAGTGCAACTTCTTTCATTGTTTTTCCTTCAACAATAACAGTTAAATCAAATCCACCAGACATTAGGTAACATGCTTTTACTTCTGAGAATTGATATATTCTTTCTGCAACCTTATCAAATCCAACTCCTCTTTGTGGAGTTATCTTAACTTCAATTAACGCTGTAACTGTTTCACTTCCAGTATTTTCCCAATTTATAAGTGTTGTATAACCAGCTATTATACTTTTTTCCTCATAATCTCTTATTGCCTCTCTAACTTCCTCAACCGTTTTACCAGTCATAACAGCAATTTGTTCATCGCTATATCTACTGTTTTTTTCTAAAATTTCAAGTATCTCCTCCATTGAAAATAACCTCCTAATTTTTTAATTATTAATAAACAAAAAAATCCCTCATCCCAACAAGGGACGAAGGAACTACTTCGCGGTACCACCCTAATAAACAATATAAATATTGTTCACTCAGCTAGAGCACATATATGCTCTTCCTCTATAACGCGAGGAACGCGTCATAGCCTAATTAAAAATTATGTTCATCATAATCTTTATTTTTCAGCTATAAAATTCAAAGGCTGCTTCTATAAAGCTCACTTACTAGATTCCACCAACCTCTAGCTCTCTTAAAAGTTAACTAATATATACTACTCCTTATCACTATCTTTAAAAATATACTTTCAAAAATTTATTTCATGTACATTCTAATAAAATTTTTAAATGTAAAAATTAGATGAATAATTTTTTTCATTTATCTCTTACTTAAATCTTTCTTTATATTATACTAGCAAAAGCATAAAAAATTCAATAGAATTTAAATATTTTTTTAATAATTACTCTATAATATATGCTATTCCTTAATTCTTGTACATAAAATATATTACTTTATTATTTTTAATAAGAAACATGAAAGAAAATAACAAGTCCAAAATTACCATGAAGGTTCTTTATAACAGCATAGCTGCTTCCTCTCAATGTGTATATTTTTCATCAGACAAGAAAGTAAAATGACATCATAGCAGGCCTATTATGGCATTTTGCAGATTAGCAGAGAACCCAAATCTATGATTTGGTGTGAATCGCTTAAGCAGACATCTCAAAAGTGAGAATCCAAATTTTATATTTGGTTCTTCGAACTTTCCCTGTGGGCATCTATGATCTGATGATGGTCGCTTACTCTGTGAGCACTCAGCGAGCGTATGCGAGTCGAGCTTCCTCTGATGATGGAAAATATGCTGGCAAATGGTCTTGTTATTTTTTTGAATGTGCCTAATAAAAAGAGCCATAAAATATTATTTTTTCATGGCTCTTTACTTCATCAATAGAATTAATTATCTTCTATTGCTTTGTTGCTTTCTAGATCTTCTACAGTCAGCACACCTTACTGGCTCATTTTCAAAGCCTTTTTCTTTATAAAATTCTTGTTCTCCTACTGTAAAAACAAATTCTTTTCCGCAATCTTTACAAATTAATGTCTTATCTTCCATTCTAATGTCCCATTGCAAAGTTATAATAACTTTACAATAGTTCACCTCCTCTTCTAGTATCGAAATTTTCTTTTCACATTTATTATTTCTTCATTTGTATTTTTTATTCAAAAAAACAATACTATTGTGATTTAAAATCTATTATGGGGTTTGTGAGATAAGAATCAAAAAAATATTAAATATTAATAAAATGTATTAATACTTAATATTTTCCCTTATTTATCTAATTTCCAACTCAAACTCATCATTAATAACATTAATGACACAATTTCCACCATTATTCAATTTTCCAAATAATATTTCATCAACAAATAGTGGTTTTATCTTAGAATTAACAATTCTAACAATTTCTCTAGCACCAAACTCCTGTGAAATTCCTACTTTAGCAACGTAAGCAATGCATTCTTCACTAAAATCAATATTAATATTTTTAGATTTTAATTTGGCTTTAAAATTATTAAGCTGTTTTTTAGCAATGTTAATTGCCATTGAATCACTCATACTATTAAATACTACTATTTTATCCAGTCTATTTCTAAACTCAGGAGTAAAGAACTTCTTTACTTCTTCCATTATTGCTTCGCCTTTAACTTCTCTATCCCCAAATCCTATAAGTTTTTTGCCTATATTTCTTGCTCCAGCATTAGAAGTCATTATTATAATAGTATTTTTAAAATCAGCTTTTCTACCTTTATTATCAGTAAGTGTTGCATAATCCATAACCTGAAGTAACACACTTAGTATATCTTCATGTGCTTTTTCTATTTCATCTAACAATAAAACACAATGAGGAGTTTTTCTTATAGCATCTGTAAGCAATCCGCCTTCCTCGTATCCTACATATCCAGGGGGTGATCCTATAAGCTTTGAAGCTGCATGCTTCTCAGCATATTCACTCATGTCAAATCTAACCAATTCTATACCAAGCATTTTAGAAAGGCATCTAGCTATTTCAGTTTTACCCACCCCAGTCGGTCCTACAAAAAGCATAGACGCTACTGGCTTATCTTCCTCATTTAATCCTGATCTAGACATCTTAATACATCTAACAACTTCTTCAATAGCTTTATCTTGTGAAAAGATATTCTCTTTTAAGTTTGCTTCAAGATTTTTTAAAGAACTTATCTCACTGCTTTCAACTGTCTGTTTTGGAATGCTACAAACCTTAGATATTATTTCCTCAATAACTTTACTATCAACAGTGATCTTTTCTTCTAAATTTTCATTATGCATTCGCACAAAAGCTCCTGCCTCATCTATAATATCTACAGCCTTATCTGGCAAATATTTATCGTTAATATACTTATCACTTAAAGTTACAGCATCACTAATTGCATCATCTGTATAAATTACATTATGATACTCTTCATAAGTAACCTTTAACCCACTAAGTATCTCTATTGCTTCACTAATAGATGGTTCCTTAACATCTATCTTTTGGAATCTCCTGCTTAATGCTTTATCCTTCTCAAAAAACTTTTTATATTCATCAAAAGTAGTAGCTCCAATAAATCTAATCTTGCCTTCTGTTAAATAAGGCTTTAGTAAATTAGAAGCATCTAGCGCTCCTCCATTTAATGCTCCGGCACCAACTATATTATGAATTTCATCAATATATACTATAGGTTTATCTTGCTTCCCAATTAAATCAAGAATCCTTTTTATTCTTTCTTCAAAATCTCCTCTGTATTTAGTTCCTGCAATTACTGATCCTATATCTAAAGAAAACATAGAACTACCTTGCAGTTTTTCCGGCACTTTATTTTCACTTATAAGCTTTGCAAGCCCTAAAGTAATAGCCGTTTTACCAACGCCTGATTCTCCAACATGAATAGGATTATTTTTTATTCTTCTGCAAAGTATCTGGATGCTTCTTTCTAAAATATCTTCTCTTCCTACTAATGGATCATTATTTTCTTCCTTAACTTTTCTAATGAGATCTATTGTGAACTTATTAAGAAACGCATCTTCTTTTTTCTTTGCTGAATTCTCTTGTTCTATTTGTTCTAAAGATCCTTGTATATTCTTCTGACTATCATCCTCTATATATTCATCATAGGAGTTTTGAGCAATATCTTCTCCTATGCTATGGCATAAACTAAATAGCAAATCTCTCTTTGTAACACCCTCTTGCTCTAGGTAATAACGAGCATAGCTATCTTCTAAATTAAAAATAGCTGATAGTATATGATCTACGTCTATAGCATCTTTACCACTATATCTAATTTGTTCATTCGCTGTTAGAATAACTCTTTGAAATTCAATGCTTTCTTGTGGTTCTCCTTGCCCAACTTTATTTATATATGTCTTTATATAGGTACTTAAGTTATATCTTAAGCTTTCCAAACTTCCACCACATTCTTTTATAGAATACTCTACATTTTTATCAAATGTTGCTGCATATAAAAGATGCTCTGGGGTAATGTACTCACAATTTTTCTCTTTAGCTTCTTCATATGCTCTAAGTAATATCAAATTAACCTCATTAGTAATCTTCATATTTTACGCCTCCTCCACAGTAAGCTTAAATGGAAAACCTTGTTCTTTAGCCATAGACATCGCAGTTCCAACTTTCGTTATTGCAATATCATAGCTATATATTCCGGCTACTCCCTTGCCTTTTTCATGTACATCCAACATTATCTTCTCAGCCTCTATTAACTTTTTGTTAAACACGCTTACTAATATATTAATAACAAAATCCATTGTAGTATAATCATCATTGTACATAACAACTTTATAATTTTTAGGTTTCTTTATTTTAACCTTATCTTTTTGTTTGGTTACAACATTTGTCTCCATAGTATAATCTCCAATCCCTCCTTCACCGCATCACCATATATATTATTCTAAATAGATATATTTTAACACAATTTAAAAATCCATATCAACATAATAAATTTTCTTTATAAATTAAAGTTATTGTGAGGAGCTTAAAGTGAGGCAATTACCAACCGAAAGAAAATACATATATGTTCCTCAGGACTGTGAAAAATAAGCTGCTCCACATATATGTATTCTCTTTCTTTATTTACTGCCACTCTAACTATTTCACAGATACCCAAATTGAAGATTATATGTATCTTATATTAAAAATCACAAATATACTTAATTCAAGGTATTGTTAACTTGAGAAATATAAAAATACTTGCATTAATATAAATCTTATTTTAGGCTTACTGATAAACCAGAAAGTGAATATATGTATTTGCGCAGCGTTCATAAGAAGATTTTGCTGGCTGTGATTCTTAGAATAGAAGTTGTTCCAAAGGTGCTTGTTCAATGCGTAGTCATTGAAACAAGCACTTTGGGTACAACTTGTATTCTTAGAATCACCCAGTAAAATCTTCAAAGAACCGAAGCAAACACATATATTTCCTTTCGGTTGTTTAGCAGCAAACTTAAATTTTCCTCATACTGCAAGTATTTTTATATTTCGGGTTCTTCACAATACCTCTATTTCACATTGACAATCTGAGTCTTTCCGTTTTTAATTCCTATTATGGTTTTCTTATTGATTATATATTCTTTTATTATTTTTATAGAGCTTTCAGATATTCTTTCACCTGGGCAGACTAATGGTATCCCAGGCGGATATGGAATAATAGCTTCTTTTGCAATACAATTCTCACATTTTTCAATTTCTAACCATTCACTATTTAACTTGAATACCTCGTATGGTTCTAAAACTTTTTCTGGAATTTCAGAAGAATACTTTGATTGATTTTCTCCATAAATATCCTCTAAATCTAATTTAAAAATAGCATTATATATCATATTAAAATCCGCTTCTTCATTAAATGGAGATAAAATTAAGACAACCCCTCTCGAAAAACTCATTTCTGCTTGTATTTTTTCTTTTCTTAAGTATTCAAAAAGCTTATGTCCACTATAGCCATTAGGAAGAATTAATATATATCTACTCAGATCAATATCATATTCTTTTTGATTTTCTTCGGCTATTTCTAGAAATTTATATCTATACTCCTTATTTAAATCATTTTTACACAATATGTGTACCTTATTCAATTTATTTATTTTCTCTTTCCATCTTTCAGCTCTATTTATCAGCTCTTCATACTCTCTTTCACCATAACTATCTAAATAATGTCTAGCATAATCTAAAGATGCCATAATTAAATAAGAAGGTGAAGTTGTCATAAAGGCCTTCAAGTAAAATTCTAATTTCTCGTTTTCTTCATTAACTAAAAGGTACGCTCCTTGAGTCAATGCTGGTAAGGTTTTATGGGCACTTAGAATCGTATAATCTCCTAGCCTAGCAATAGATTTAGGCAATCTATCGTTTATACCAAAATGTGCTCCATGGGCACAATCTATAATAACCTTAATTCCTCTTAATTTTAAATCTATTATAGTCTCATCAATATCATAGGTAATTCCAAAATAATTAGGGTAAGTTAGAATTATCCCTTTTGGATTTAAACATTTATCCAGCGCTTTATAGATATTTTCCTTATCCGGAGGTAAAAACACACCATTTTTATTATCTACAATTGGCTCAATGTATATAACCCTTAACTTCCTCATAATCAATCCATTATAAATTGATTTATGGCAGTTTCTTTCAACTAAAACTTCATCACCCTCTTCAAATGCTGAAAACATCGCTGCTAAATTTCCTGATGAGCTTCCATTCACTAAAAAATAGGCATTTTTTACTCCATAAGTTTTTGCTAATAGTTCTTGAGCTTCTTTTATTACTCCTTCTGGGTAATGTAAGTTATCTAGAGGATCTACCTCAGTTATATCTAAAAATCCAAGTCTGCTTACAAATTTTTCTCCAAGCTTATCATTCAAAAAACCATTTCCGGTTTTATTTCCAGGCATAGAAAGTGGTATATTTTTTTCATCATGGTATTTAAGCAATTCTTCTAACAGTGGCATTTTCAAAAATATCTCTCCCATCTGAATTCTTAAAAAGCTTCATATCACCACAAAAATGATACAAAGCTCTCTAGTAATAGATTAATTTAAATAAACGTTAAACACATTTTAAATCTTCAATAAATTCTAAAACATATTCTTTTTTCGTCGCCCAAGATGTTACTAGTCTAATTGCAGTATTATTTTCATCAATTATTCTCTCAATGTTAAATGAATACTTTTCGCTTATCTTTTTAACTACATCATTAGGTAAAATAGGAAATTGTTGATTTGTACTTGAATCTGTTAAGAAATTATATCCTTTTTCTCTCAAAGCGTTTTTTAATAGAATGGCCATTTCATTTGCATATTTTGCAAGTTCAAAGTATAAATCATCTTTAAACAGTTCTTCAAATTGTATTCCAAGCAGTCTTCCTTTTGCAAGTAATCCTCCTTTTTGTTTTATGTAATATCTAAAATCTTCTTTTAATGCATTGTTGCAAATTACAAGTGCTTCCCCAAAAAGCGCACCATTCTTTGTTCCTCCGATATAAAAAGCATCTGTTAAATTAGCTATATCTTCTAAAGTCATATCATTTTCTTCAGATACAAGAGCTGCCCCAAGGCGTGCGCCATCTAAGAATAATAGTAAGTTATTTTCCTTGCAGCATCTATGTAAATCAACTAACTCTGATTTTGTATATATAGTACCTAGTTCTGTAGAATCTGATATATATACTAATTTAGGTTGAACCATATGTTCACTTTCATGAGAATCTAATACTTTTTGAATTAATTCACTAGTAAGCTTTCCATCATCAGTTTTTGTTGTAATAACTTTATGACCAGTTGCCTCAATTGCTCCAGTTTCGTGACAATTAATATGACTTGTATCTGCTCCAATTGCTGCTTGATGAGGTCTTAAAAAAGCCGATATAGCAGTAAGATTTGCTTGTGTTCCTCCAACTAGTAAGTGAATATCTACATCTTCTTTACTCATTTTTTTCTTTAATAATGCTTTAGCGTTTTCTGTGTAATAATCTGTACCATACCCCTCTGTTTGTTCGTAATTTGTTTTAATTAGTGCATTTAATATTCTTTCGTGTGCACCTTCACTATAATCATTTCTAAAACTATACATATCTTACCTCCATCTATTCCGTCTCAATTATTTGTATTGTCATCTTTTCTAATACTTTTGTACCTACTTCAAAAATATCATCAACAGTTAATTTTTCTAATTCTTCAACCTCATCAGTGTATATTTTATAATTTCCAAACATTGAATCATAAGTTGCTAGTTCCTTTGCTAAAATTATACTTTGTTCTTCTCTAAATAACCTTTTTAATTTAAAGTTTTTAATCAGCTTTCTTAACTCATCCTTGTTCATGCCTTGTTTCATCAAATTTAAATCCTTTATGCACTCCTTGATCAAATATATTGATTTACTTACATTCTCCTTTGAAGTGCTAAAAGTAATTTTATATAGCTTTATATAACTTTCATGCGCTATTTTAGTAATCACATCATATATTAATCCATTTTGAGTTCTTAAGGTATCGTAAAGAATTGAATTAACGCCTTCTCCAAAATATTGATTAAAAATCTTCAGACATTTAATTTCTTTATTATTTAAATAGTCTATAGGACATACAATCCCAATTTTACACGACTTTATGCCAGTTCTCTTATTGTTAAATATCTGCACTTCTGGCTTTTCATATTCAATACTCTTAAGATTCACTTCTTCTTTATTCATTTTTTGAGAACAAGACTTTTTCCAGTTACCGAAATAACCGCATACAATATCTTTAACCTGCTCAAATGTCCTTGATGATATAATAACAATAGATGTATTTTCCGGGAAATAATATTTGCTATAAAACTTCTTTATATCATCCATTGTTATATTTTCTAAACTAACTTTTGTACCTATAATAGGATATTTTATTCTTCTATCCCTAAAACAATTAAAAAATAACTTATCCTCGCAATATTGATCTAATTCTTCATCCCATTCTTCAAGCTCTTCTTTAATTACATCCATTTCTTCTCTAAATCCCTTATCATTAAAGCTAGGATTACAAATTATATCACTTAATAGTTCTACACCTTTTTCTAAATCATTTTTTAGTAAAGTTCCATAATATATTACATAAGGATAATTAGTCATCGCATTATTGAATCCAAAAAGATTGCTTAATTCCTCATTAATATCTTTTTCAGTTCTATTTTTAGTTCCCTTGTATACCATATGTTCAGTTGCATGAGCGACACCATATTTCTCTGTCTCAACTCCTGCACCTGCATTTAAGGATATACATATTGATGTAAGTTCAGAATATGTATGCTTATATATCAATTTCAAATTATTCTCTAAAATATACTCTTCCACTCACTATTTCTCCTTGCATATTTCAATTGATAATTACTTCTAAACAACCGATGTTGAATATATGTGTTAACTTCAGTTCCCTGACGATTTTGCCACACATATAGTCTTGGGTTAGATACCTGTGAAATACTTAAAGTGATAGCAAAACAAAGAAATAGAATACATATATGTGAAATCAGGCATTGAAAAATAAGCTGCACCATATCTTAACGGGAAGTTGTTCCATGTCTGCTTGTCATGCGCTTGTCGCAGGAGCATGCAGACGTGAGTACAACTTTCCGTTTAGATATGCTCAGCGAAATTTTTCATAGTCCTGTGGAACATATATGTATTCTATTTCGGTTGTCCATTGCTTCACTTTAAGTGCTACACAATATCTTTAATTTTCCTCAGCTTTTAGTGCTATTGCACATTCAATTCTCTTCTTTTGCATTTTACATCCGATTTCATAAGGGATATTCATATCTCCATTAAAATTGAAGTTATTTGCCTGGCAGCCGCCACTACAATAGAATTTAGCCCAACAATCTCTACACTTAGGTTTGTTATATATATGAGCTGTCTTGAATTTCTTAGCTAAATCGGTATTGTATGTATCATCATAGATACTTCCTAATTTAAATTCTTCTTTTCCAACAAATTGATGACATGGGTATACCTCACCTTGAGGAGTTATAGCCACATATTCAAATCCTGCACCACACCCTGAAATTCTCTTATAAACACATGGACCGCCTTGAAGATCTATATTGAAATGATAAAATTTAAATTCGTCTTTGCTTTCCCTTTTTCTTCTCGCCATTTCTTCATACAATTTATCATAATTATCAAAGATTGTATCTATATCTTCCTCTCTAAGTGCAAGAGGATGGCCATTTTCCAAAACAACTGGCTCTATTGATAATTCTCTGAAACCTTCATTTACCATAGCCATTACATCTTCATAAAAATCAGTATTTTGTCTTGTGAAAGTACCTCTTACATAATAAGTTTTGCCTTTAGTTCTTCTTTTAATCATTTCCTTAATATTAGGAATAATGTCGTCATATGAACCACTACCATCAGCCTTAATTCTAACATTATCATTTACATCTTGTCTTCCATCTAACGATAAAATAATATTTCCCATTTCCTTGTCCATAAAATCCATCATTTCTGGAGTTAGAAGAGTAGCATTAGTAGTCATAGTAAATCTAACGTTCTTCTTCCACTTTTCTTCATTGTCTCTTGCGTATTGAATTATTTCCTTTATAGTATCCATTATTAGAGTTGGCTCTCCACCAAATAAATCAATTTCTATGTTTTTTCTTGGACCGCTTCTTTTAATAACATAGTCAATTGCTTTTTTAGCAGTATCAGCACTCATGACACCACCATGTCCATGATATTCCCCTTCATCTGCAAAACAATATTTGCATCTTAAGTTACATCCATGAATTACATTTAAACAAATAGCTTTTATATAATCTCTATCATCCATAGAACTATGCGCTATTTCTTCATATTGATCTTCTGAATAAAGAATACCTTCCTCTGCTAATTCTTGAATTTCATCATAAGCTTCTGAAAGATCTTCCTCGTCATACTTACTATTTAGCTTGTCTAAAATTTCCTTCTTATTTCCTAATTTATTATCATCTAATATATCATAAACCATTTCATCAACAACATGCACTGCCCCTGTATTCACATCTAGAACAAAATAGTTTTCACCTTGCTTAAATTTATGTATTAAAGACAAATTGATTTCCTCCTAAACATATAAAGTAAGCAGTAACTATATAGTTACTGCCCGAAATTTAGTTTTCACATTCTAAGTTTGCAACTGTACAAGAAGTCTTACAAGCTGATTGACATGAGTTTGCACATTCTTTACATCCTGGCTTACATAAACTATTCTTGATATTTGGTTTGTTTATTGTTTTTATATGTTTCATAAATAAAAACTCCTCCATTTAAAAGATATCCTTAAGTATTATAACATTACAGCTAACAATTTACAATGTAGATATGCAATT
>Ga0209281_1000324_pt1 | contig 84060 bp, 71 predicted proteins | sample MedtruBG_FD_187514 | JGI IMG/M metagenome (GOLD analysis project Ga0209281, IMG submission 187514) | Root nodule microbial communities of legume samples collected from California, USA - Medicago truncatula BG (SPAdes) (version 2) | ecosystem: Host-associated > Plants > Roots > Nodule | place... | reverse complement strand
CGGCGAAGGCCGAAAGGGTTGCGACCGCAAGGGCGCCGAGCACGATGCCGGCGATCCAGGCGTTCCACGTCGGCGCGGCTTCAGCCGCAAAGCCGATGACCCAGGGAGAGAGGAACAGGCACGCTGCCAAGACCAGATTTGCCCAATCCTGGCTTCTTCTTCCTGCCATCAGAGTGTTGGGCATGAGAACCTCCACATGTGAAGTTTGGCAAAGCGTCACCACTCGCGTGCAGCTTACGTTGCAACTCCGTTCGCTTCAGATCGCACGGTTCTGTAACGCTTTGAATTGCTGCCGTAATTTTACTCGCAAACCGCGGGTGTTTCAAGGAATCCGTCAAGATTCGGAGTTTTGCCGCCCGCTACGGCTTACGGCTTCCATAGAGCATAACTAGCTCTTGCGCCTTCGTGCGTCCATTCGGATGCTGTCGAAATCAAAACGGCGGCGGAACGGCCGTCGTGTTGCCCCTAGGTCCAACTTTTCTCGCCGGATGCGTCGGCCGATAATTCTGGCGGGCTCCGAAGCGCGCGAACCCGCATGGCTTCGGACGCACAAATTTAATCGAGGAGTGAAGCATGGGCCTTCCACATGCTGAAAAGCGCAACAATGCGCAAGAATCCATCTCCATAGATCGTCGGAGCCTCCTTCTGGGAGGTACGACCCTTGCAGCGGCGGCTGCGGCGAACGGGCCCGTGGGCAGCGCGAAGGCTCAGGAGCAACCGGCGGCAGGCACCGGCAAGCCGCCGAACATCCTCGTCATCTTCGGCGACGACATCGGCATTCCGCAAAACAGCGCCTACACCATGGGCCCGATGGGTTATCGCACGCCCAACATCGATCGTATCGCCGCCGAGGGCTCGATTTTCACCGATGCCTATGGGCAGCAGAGCTGCACCGCAGGGCGCATCCTTCATTCTCGGCCAGGAACAGTTCCGCATGGGGCTGCTGACGATCGGCATGCCCGGCGACCCGCACGGCATACGGGACTGGATGCCCACCATCGCCGACGTCGTGAAGTCCAAGGGTTATGCGACCGGCCAGTTCGGCAAGAATCACCTGGGCGAGCGTGACGAGCACCTGCCGACGAACCACGGCTTCGACGAGTTCTTCGGGAACCTCTATCACCTGAATGCCGAAGAGGAGCCGGAAGGCTACTTCTATCCGAAGGACGAGGAATTCCGGAAGAACTTCGGGCCGCGCGGGAGTCATCGAATCGAGCGCGGACGGAAAGATCGAGGATACCGGAGCGCTCAACACAAAGCGCATGGAGACCGTCGACGCGAGTTCCTTGCTGCCGCGAAGGATTTCATCGAACGCCAAACGAAGGCCGACAAGCCGTTCTTCCGGCGACAAGAACTTCAAGGTCCATCTCGACGGCTACGAGCTCACAGAACTGAAGGGCGAGGCCAAGGAACCGCCCCGCGAAGCGGTCTACTATTTCGACCAGGGCGGCAATCTGAATGCGATCCGGTGGAACGACTGGAAGCTCAGCTTTGCAATCAACAGTGAAGGCAACATCGCCACGGCCACCCGCGAGACCCCGAGCTGGGCCAACATCACAAATCTGAGAATGGATCCCTATGTGCGAGGTGCGAAAGAAGGCGGAGGAGCCATGGAGTTCATTGGCCGAAACATGTGGCTCCTGGTGCCGATCCAGGGCAAGATCAAGGAGTTCTTCCAGGACTTCGACCAGTATCCCTACCAGCCTGGCAGCACTCTGAACGCCAGCGGGATCAGCTATACGTGGCTGCAACAGCAGGCCGCGCTCAAGCGGCTCGGAGAGTTGGGAGAGTTGGAAAGCCTGGCGCCGCGTTGATGCACTTCGTCAGAGCCCGCTGCTACTTCCAATAGATGGGCAATGCAAACGAGAAACGAGGATCGCATATTCCAGCCATATTGCGATCTTCGGGAAAGGCGGGGCTAAGCTCCGCCTTTCCTTTTCAGATTCCTGGCAATGTTCTATCGCTCTTCGGGCGAGGTCGCCAACAGCGAGGACTCCGGGGACCGTACGAAGCCCGTGTATCGTTCGAACTGAAACAGAACATCGTTGATGATCTGGTTGTCCGCCATTCCCATGATGTCATAGCCGCGGCTACCGTCCGAAAAGAAGGTGCGCGCCTCGTAACGGACATCTGCCACGGTTGCGTCATACGCGGTGAAGGCGGGAAGTTTGTGTTCCGACATCTGCACGCCATAGACGAAATCGCGATGGCCTTCGGCCGGAACAGTGAGGGTCAGTGCTCCCGTTTCGGCATCCCGACCGACTGAAGCCGGCCGAGACCGGCGCGTCAGTTCCCTTGCCACTGCCTCCAATGCCGGAAGAACGGAAGCCTGCAGGAATTTCTCCACCGCCCGCCTATCCGGCGTGCTCAAGGTCATCGCCAGGCGCCGCTGCCAGGGCACACCGGACGCGGGATAGGCTCTTGGACCGACCGATCCGGGTGATTGTGTGCGGGCAAGATCGGCCCGCATTCCGACGAATAGCGACCACACCAGAATGAGCATCACGAGGCTGAACGGCAGTGCCGTCGAGATCGTGGCGGATTGGAGTGCCGTCAGTCCGCCGGTGGAGAGCAGAACGGCCGCCACGATACCGCTGAGCGAACACCAGAAAATCCGCTGAAGAGCAGGTGTCGCCGTTTCTCCGCCGGATGCAATCGTGTCGATCACCAGCGAGCCGGAGTCGCTGGAGGTTACGAAGAATATGCTGACGAGCAGAACCGCGAGCGTCGAGGTTACCGCGGGCCACGGCAGATACTCGAAGAACTGGAAAAGGGCGACCGAAAGGTCCGCCTTCACGTCACGCGCCAGTTCGCCGTTGGCGATCGTCGTGTCCACGTAGATCGCCGTGTTTCCAAAAACGGTCATCCAGAGGAAAGTGAACATGGCGGGTACGAAGAGGACGGCGGTGACGAACTCTCTCACGGTACGCCCACGGGAAATGCGCGCGATGAACATGCCGACGAAGGGTGACCAGGAAATCCACCATGCCCAGTAGAACAGGGTCCAGCTGTCGATCCATGGCCGTGGCTCGTAGGCATAGATGTTGAAGGTTCGCAAAACCAGGCTATCGAGATAGAGACCGATGTTCTGGACGAAGTCGCGCATGAGCGTGCCCGTCGGCCCGACCACGAGCACGAAGAGCATCAGCAGTACTGCCAGGAACAGATTGGTCTCGCTGAGAATGCGGACACCCTTTTCGACGCCGGTGACCACCGAGACAGTCGCTATTGCCGTGACCACGGTCACGAGCAGGAGCTGGACGTAGATCGACTGGGGGACCCCCAACAGATAGTTCAGTCCGGAGTTTATCTGAAGGACGCCGAATCCGAGCGAGGTTGCGAGCCCGAACATGGTCCCGCAGATCGCGAATATATCCACGACATGTCCGATCGGCCCGTGAATGCCCTCCTTGAGGAGCGGGTAGAGGCCGGATCGGACGGTCAGGGGTAGATTGTAGCGGTAGCCGAAATAGGCGAGTGACAGCCCGACGACCGAGTATATCGCCCAGGCGTGCACCCCCCAATGGAAGAAGGTTACGCTCATTGCCTCGCGCTGGGCCGCGATGGTCAGGGGTTCGGCTTCCGGCGGCGAGGCAAAATGCGTCATCGGCTCGCCGACGGCAAAATACATGAGGCCAATGCCCATGCCGGCGGCAAACAGCATGGCGATCCAGGACAGGTACCTGAACTCGGGTTCTGAATCGTCCGGTCCGAGCTTCAACTCGCCGTAGCGGCTGAACGCCAGAAATAGCATCGAAAACAGAAAGATGGCCACCGAGAGCAGGTAGAGCCAACCGAACCCGGACAGGATCGCAGTCTGCATTCCGCTGAAAATCGATTCAGCTCTCTTTGGCGCAATCACACCTATCCCGACGAACAGAGCGATGACGGCCACCGAACCGACGAATACCGGCAAATTCACTTTGAAACGCTGCACTTGATGCAACCTCCCCACAGATTCTGCGCGCGAGAGCGGGACTAGGAAAAGGATGTGCGATCTCCCTCGAATCCCTTCCGGCATAGTAGCACGCCTAGCCGTTGAGCCGGTGAATCGACAAGAGACGACCCGGTTTTGCATTCCTCGAGTCACGGCATGGTCGGATTGAGGGGGAGCAAGGCGGGCTCACGTCGTCCGGGCGCCTTCTCCCCTCGCGCCAACCAGATCTTTCGTGCCCTTTTCAGCCCCGGAAGGAACAGGTCTCCGCGCACCGGCCGGGAAGAAGCCTCCGCAAGGCCGTAAAGCGCCCTCTGCCGGGCGTGGTAAACCTGCTGCGTCTCGGCGTCGGTTAGGCCTGGTTGCCTGGCCGTGAGATATGGCGTTACCGGTGTGAAGACCTTCGTCGTCAATCGCAACGGCATCGTCTACGAGGCGGATCTCGGCGAGGACACCGAGAAGACTGCCGCCGCCATCCGCACGTTCAATCCGAACGACTACTGGGCGGTCGTCCAGGACTAGGAAGGGGGCATTCGAAGCAAAACGGTGCAGTACCGCGGCAACATCAGCGAATATTATGCTGCCGGCGGCCGGCTTGCCGAGCAGGTAAATGCGGACAAGACTGCCGGCCTGGTACAAGATGTCAGGGAGTGCACTGGCGTGGCGCTGCTCGGTGATGACGGCGCAGGAACTGGTTGCAGGGGAGATTGCCGATGCCTGCTTTGAACAGCGTGGTCGACCTTGAACCCGCGGCGGAGATGGTCTGGGTTCCCGGAGCGACCTTCATGATGGGGTCGAACGACCATTACCCGGAGGAAGCGCCCGTGCATCCGGTAACCGTCGACGGATTCTGGATCGATGTGACACCGGTAACGAACCGCCAGTTTCTCGAATTCGTAAATGCGACGGGGCATGTGACCTTCGCGGAAAGAAAGCCGCGCGCCGAAGACTATCCGGGCGCTCCGCCATCCAATCTGAGGGCCGGTTCGCTCGTCTTCACACCCCCGAAGCGACCGCTGCAGGGAACGGATATATCGCAGTGGTGGATATTCACGCTGGGTGCCAACTGGCGGCACCCGCTCGGGCGCAAGAGCAGCATCGGAGCGATTCTGGATCATCCGGTCGTCCATGTCGCTTACAGCGACGCAAAGGCCTATGCCGAATGGGCCGGCAAGGACCTCCCGACCGAGACCGAGTGGGAGCTGGCGGCCCGCGGCGGCCTCGATGGGGCTGAATTTTCCTGGGGCGGCGAGCTTGCGCCGGGCGGAAATCACATGGCCAATACTTGGCAGGGAAGTTTTCCGGTCGAGAATTCTATGGACGATGGTTTCGCGCGAACATCGCCGGTCAGATTCTACCCGCCGAACGGCTACGGCCTCTACGACATGATCGGCAATGTGTGGGAGTGGACCACGGATTACTGGTCCGTGCGCCACCCGGAAGCGGCCGCCAAGCCTTGCTGCATTCCGAGCAATCCCCGCAATGCCGATGCCGATGCGAGTATCGATCCGGCGGCGAGCGTGAAAGTTCCGCGCCGGGTGCTCAAGGGTGGATCGCATCTCTGCGCGCCGAACTACTGCCGGCGGTACCGCCCTGCGGCAAGGCACGCCCAGGAAATCGACACGACGACCAGCCATGTCGGTTTCCGATGTGTCAGGCGCGTTCGATAAGAGCGGGATGGATGAAGAAAGGCGTGCTAGTTTCCTCGTCCCGCTCTATCCAGAAAGGGTTACGGTTAAAGGAAACGTGCAGTAGGTTGCAGAGGGGATAGGTAGCGTTCCGGTGCGATTCGTTCGTCCTCGATTGGTCGCTTCGGGGATGGCGTCGAACGGCCGCACGCAGGCGAGCGTGGGCCGGAGTGGAGTGGGGGCGCGACGGCGTCCGAATTTTGTGAGGCGTGGTTTGAGTGACGTAAGCTCGCGCGGCGACGGGTTCCGTGTAGCCAAGGCCGGGGGATCGGCCTTATCGGCGCTTCTCGCGCTCGCTCTGTTGGCGGGTTGCGGGGGTCACCCTAAAGGCGTCATGACTCCGGTGGCTCTGGCGCAGCCGTCGAACACCTCGCAGGTCGACATGCTGGTGGCGACCACGCGCCAGCCCTCGGGCGACCCGGCGACCCTGTTTTCGGGAGAGCGCAGCCCGACGCTTTCGATGACCGATGTGGCGGTTTCGATCCCGCCGGACTCGCGCCGCGCGCCGGGCACGGTGCAGTGGCCGCGCAAGCTGCCACCCAATCCGGAAACCGATTTCGCCGTCACGCGCGTGCGCGAAATGGCATCGGAAGACGAGGCGCGCACCTGGTTCCGCGCCCATAACAAGGACGGCCATGTGCTTCTTTTCGTGCATGGCTTCAACAACCGCTATGAGGACGGCGTCTTCCGGCTGGCCCAGATTGTCCATGATTCCGGTGCGCAGGCGACACCTATGCTGTTCACCTGGCCGTCGCGTGCGCGGGTGTTCGACTATAATTACGACAAGGAGAGCACCAACTATTCGCGCACCGCGCTCGAGGATACGCTGCGCACGCTGGCAAATGCCCCGAACGTCAAGGACGTCACCATCCTTGCCCATTCTATGGGAACCTGGCTGACGATGGAGGCGCTGCGCCAGATGGGAATTCGCGACGGGAAGATCGCGCCGAAGATCGAGAACGTGATTCTCGCTTCGCCCGACATCGACCTCGACGTCTTCGCCAAGCAGTGGACCGATATGGGCGATGAACGGCCGAAATTTACGATCTTCGTCTCGCAGGACGACCGGGCGCTGGCGCTTTCGCGACTGATCTCGGGGGATGTCTCGCGGCTCGGCGCGATCGACCCCAGCGCCGAACCCTATCGCACGCAGCTAGAGACAGCCGGCATTACTGCGATCGACCTCACCAAGGTCGAGACGGATGACGGCTTGCACCACGGCAAGTTCGCTGAGAGCCCCGAGATCGTGCAACTGATCGGGCAGCGGATCATCAAGGGGCAGACGCTGACCGACTCCGAGATCACTTTGGGCGAAGGGATCACCGCCGTCGTCGCCGGCACGGCCAAGAATGTCGGCACCGTCGCGGCTGCCACGATCACCGCGCCGGTCACCATAATCGAAGGCCGCGGCACGCCGCCGAAGCAAGTCCGGCTGAACGAAACCCTCGCCAGTGACGAACGCTCTCAACGTGCAGTGCCATAGGAGCCGCAAACAAGCCTGGCTGTGCCGGCAAATATTATCGGAGGATAGCATGACGTCTTGGCTCGTTCGAAATCTGGCATTTGCCGCAAGCTGCCTGCTCGGAAGCAGCGCCTTGGCGGCGGACATATATTCGCCGATGACGCCGCAGGCGCGGGAAATCACGACGGAGAGCGGCTGGACGTTTTCCTTCGCCCCCTATTTCTGGGCCGCTGGCCTTTCGGGCGATATCGGCCAGTTCGGTCTGTCCGCCGTCGATGTGGACGCGAGTTTCAGCGACGTCTTCGACCATCTGGATTTCGCTTTGATGGCCACGGCGGAGGCACGCAACGGACCGTACAGCATCTTCGGTGACGCGATATACATCAAACTGTCGGGTCAGGGCGCGACGCCGAGGGGTTTCCTTGCGGACGATGTCGAGCTTGCGACCGAAACATTCGCGGGACTGCTTGGGGCCGGTTACGCGATTTACGATGATGGCTCCTCTCGGCTCGACATTGTCGGCGGCCTGCGCGTGTGGTCCGTCGAGAGCGAGCTCTCCATCAGCGGTGGCGCTCTCGGTACACGGTCGAGAACCGACGATGCGGCCTGGGTGGACGGGATGGCAGGTTTTCGCGGCACCTACTCGATCACTCCGGAAATCTATCTGACCGGATGGGGGCTTGTCGGGGCCGGTGGCGCGGATCTCGACTGGGACGTCGCCGCAGCGATCGGCTACCGGTTCAGCGACACGGTTTCGGCGGTCGCCGGCTACCGCGCGCTTGGCGTCGACTACAGCGATGACGGCTTTGTCTTCGACGTGGTCGAGCAGGGACCGATCCTGGGGCTGGTGGTGCGCTTCTAAACCAATATCACGGAAGGCAAGCGTCGTGAATCTTGATGCGTCACCGGTTGCGACGCATCAATCCTTCGCTGTCCTCAGGCCGTCGAGCAGGGCCCGGAAGCCTTCCACGGCCTTGTGCGAGGTTTCCTGCGGGTCGTCGGAATTGGCGATCCACAGCGCTGCGTGGCTGCTCGCGCCATTGATCAGACGGGCGGCCGCTTCAGTGTCGATATCGATGACCTCACCATCGGCCTTGAGCCGGTCCAGGCTTCCCGCCAGCGCTGCAATGCAGCCTTCGGTCATTTGCCATTGCGATATGTCCCCGAGTACGGCAGGGCCGTCACGGAACATGATGCGCTGGATCTCCGGCTCGAGTGCCATGCGGATATAGGCGACGCACTCGTCGACGAACCCTTGCCAGCGTGTCGGTGCTTCCGACGATACCTTGTTCAGGCGTGCCGTCATCTCGGCGTCGATCTCCCTGATCACTGCCTGCAGAAGCCCCTTTTTGTCGCCGAAGTGATGATAGAGCGCGCCACGGGTCAACCCGGCTTCGGCAGTGAAATCGTCCATAGACGATTCCGCAAACCCGACGGTGCCGAAGGCGCGCCGGGCGGCCGCGATCAGTTTTGCGCGGGTCTCGGCGATCATTTCGCTGCGCGGCTTGTTCATCATGTCTCCTGCTTGCATACGCCGCGTATTTTATTTGACATACGCGGCGTATGCAACTAATTAGATTCCATACGCCGCGTATGTCATTCTGCACAAGTTTTCCAAGGAGCGTCTCATGTCCAATCCATACGGAGAAATATTCAGGGCTCCAGGAGCCAAGGGCTTTTCGGCAGCCGGCTTCTTCGCACGCCTTCCGATAGCGATGGCCCCTATCGGCATCGTCGCGATGCTGTCCCAGACCCACGGCGAATACTGGCTTGCAGGTGCGGTGTCGGCGACTTTCGCTCTCACCAATGCGCTCGTTGCCCCGCAGATATCCCGTCTGGTCGATCGCGTCGGCCAGACGGCCGTGGTCGTTCCGACAACGATCATATCGGTTCTTGCGTTCCTGGTGTTGATCCTTGCAGCCAATCGGGACTGGCCGGCATGGACGCTGTTCGCCTCGGCTTTCCTCGCCGCCGCGATGCCGAGCATACCCGCCCTGGTCCGTGCCCGCTGGACCGAGATATTCCGCAACCGTCCGGAGCTGAACACCGCCTTCGCCTTCGAGTCTTCGGCAGACGAACTGGTCTATATTGCCGGCGCGTCGCTGTCGGTGGGTTTGGCGGTAGCTCTGTTTCCTGAAGCCGGCATGCTGATCAGCACGATCTTCCTTGCCCTCGGGACGGCAGCTTTTATCCTCCAGCGCTCGACGGAGCCGAAGGTGCGCCCGTTGGAGGCCGGGGTCTCGCGAGCGTCGGCGATCCGCCAACGACCGGTGCAGATTATCACGCTCGCCCTCATCTTTGTGGGCTCGATCTTCGCGACTGCGGAAGTCAGCGCCGTAGCGATCACGAAAGAGCTCGGCCAGCCGCAGGCAGCGAGCCTCGTCATCGGCGTCTATGCGGTGGGCTCGTTCCTGGTGGGCCTGGCGCTTGGGGCCCTGAACCCAACGATGCCTCTGCACAGGCAGCTTCTGATCGCCGTAAGCGTCATTGCCATCACGTCGGTGCCCCTCCTCCTCGCCGACACCGTGCCTCTCCTTGCTTTGGCGGTTTTCGTAAGCGGCATCGCCATTTCGCCGACCTTCATCACTGCTTTCGGCCTGATCGAGCGCCGCGTACCGGAGTCGATGCTTACGGAAGGTGTCACCTGGGTGATGACCGGTATCGGCATCGGCATGGCGCTCGGTGCATTCGTCTCCGGTTGGGTCGTAGACAATTTCGGTGCGCAGAACGGCTTCTGGGTATCCGTGGCGGCCGGGACAGCGACCGTTGCGACCATAGCGATGGGCCAGCGTAGCCTTGCCGGCCATAAAGGGGCGTCAGTAGCGGGAAGCATTCCGCAACCGGCCGAGTAGCGGCACCTCCGCCGACCTTCGGCGGGTCGGAACAAACAGGCGGACCGCCGGTTCATCCGTCGGCCCGTCACCACGAGAGGAGAAACCGATGGCGCGTGGATCACTCATTGCTGTAAGCGGATTATTCGCCGGTCTTGCCGCGGTGGCGGCGCTGACCGTCTCGGCCGAGCGCCGGAACGAAAGTCCCTGGCGGCCGATCAACGCGACGAGCCACTGGATACACGGCCGTCGAGCCGGTTCGCAGTCGCGTCTCGACCTCGCGCACACCGGCACCGGCTTCGTGACGCATATGCTTGCCTCACTCTGGTGGGCGCTGCCGTTCTCCGCCATGGTCGGACGAAGCGCGCGGCCTTCGCCGCAGCGGGTGATTGCCGCCGCCTTCGGCACCACCGTGCTGGCAGCCCTTGTCGACTATGGGCTGGTACCGAAGCGTCTTACGCCCGGCTGGGAACTCGCCCTGCCGAAGTCCGACCTGGCGGCGGCCTATATGGCCATGGGTATCGGCCTGGCGTTGGGCGCATCCCTGCATGGCGCAGCGGCGGCGCGCGGCCAGGAACATCCTCCGGTCTGACCGGTTAGACCGGGTGCCAGCAAGACGTCGGTATCGAAACGCGACGACACATGCGTGAGGAGATCCCCAATGAGCAGCCGACCACCGCCAATCCCTCCGGACAATCGCAGCGACAAGGGAACAGGAGAGCCTGGAACCGTGTTGGCCGAGTCGAAGAAGCCGGACGTGGCCGAGAACCCCGAGAAGAAGGGCCAGCAGGGCAACACGAAGGTCAATACGACCCATCAAGGCTACCAACAGGACAGATGAGGCAGAGCGCATGTCCACATCCAAGAAGACGCCAGCAAGCATCCGCCAGGGCGGTCCGGGAGCCTCGCACGAAAATGCAAAGGAGCCGCTGGAAATACCAAAGCCGCCAGCCGACTCCGAGCGCCGCACGCGCAGCAAGGTTTCCGGCGGCGGAGGCGAGCCTGACCGCCACCACAGTCACGACGCGAGGCGCAAGGGCGGGCATTGACCATCGCCACTGCCTCGGATGAACAATTCCTCATCGCAGGCGTTCTGCTTGACCCGCAACGGGTGGAGGAGTTCGCCATGCGACGCGGTTTGCGCCATCACCCAATGGTCGACCTGATCGTGTTCATCGCTGCCGTCGGGCTGGTTTCGGCGATCATGGTCGTGTCTCTCTTCTTCGGCTGAGTATGTCGCCCGAAGGCGCCCGACGGCAGAGCGACGCATTGTCTGCTGCCGCTGCATGACGTCGCTGCGGAGGAGGCACTTTCCGCAGCGACGGCGGCGCCCCCGGGGAGGGGAGGAGGGAGGGACGCCGCCCGGGTCGCTTCCGGCATAGCGGAGGGGACAAGAGCCGACCCGTTCTTCTGGACAAGCCGCTTTGGGTAAAGCGACGGCGCCTAACACTCTGCGCCGCGGATGGTTCCGAGAAATACATGCCAAACGGCAATTCTGTTTCTGCCCCGGTCCGCTGGGGAAGAATGCCGGCCGCCTGCAGCGCCGCGCGTCTTGTCAGACGCGCAAAGCGCTGTTTTTGCCCTTTAACCGGCCACGATTAAAGGAAACATGCAGTAGGCGGCCGGCACGCGCTCAGGCGTTGAGCGATTTCGCGAAGGGCATGACGCGGATCCGCTTGCCGAGCGCCTTGAAGGCGGCATTGGCAACCGCAGGGCCGATCGGCGGAACGCCGGGCTCGCCGATCCCCGAAGGCGGATTGGCGGAGGCGACGATATGAACCTCCACCTTCGGCATCGCATCGATCCTGAGTGGTGTGTACATGTCGAAGTTCCCCTGATCGACCTTGCCGTCGGTCAGCGTGATTTCCTCACCCAGGATGGCGCTCAGCCCGAAGCCGATACCGCCCTCGACCTGAGCGCGGACCTGATCCGGATTGATCGCGAGACCACAATCGACGGCAGCCACGACGCGCTCGACCTTGATACCGTCGCCATCGACGGAGACCTCGGCGATCTGTGCCACAACCGAACCGAAGCTCTCGGCGACGGCGACGCCCCGGAAGCGGCCTTCGGGCAAGGGCTTCTGCCATTCGGCCTTCTCCGCTGCGAGCTTGAGAACGGTCGCATGGCGCGAGTCCGGCTCCAGCATCGACAGTCGGAACTCGAGCGGATCCCGTCCCGCAGCCTCGGCAACCTCGTCCAGAAAGGCTTCGGCTGCGAATGCGGTGTGTGTCGAGCCGACGGAGCGCCACCAGAGAACCGGGACGCGGACGTCGGTGGTCGTGAGGCCGACGGTCTGATTCGCAATGGCATAGGGGAGGTTGTTGGCGCCCTCCACCGAGGTCGGGTCGACCCCGTTCTGGACCATGCCGTCCCAGGCCGTTTTCGCCATGATCGACTGGCCGACGATGTGATCGCTCCAGGCGACGAGCTTCCCGGCTTCGTCGATCCCGGCCTTCAGCCGATGCACATAGGCCGGACGATACCGGCCCGCGCGGGTGTCTTCCTCCCGCGTCCACTGCACCTTGACCGGTGCACGGAAACCGAGGGCCTTCGCCACATGGACAGCCTCTACCACGACATCGCCGTCGAATACCGCACGCCGCCCGAAGCTGCCGCCGGTCTTCATGACGTTGAGCCGGACCTTTTCGACCGGCACTCCGGCAATCTCGCTGGCGAGGTTCTGGTACACGTCGGGGAGCTGGTGCCCGCCCCAGATCTCGATCGTGCCGTCGTCGTTCCTGCGCGCGACCGCGTTCAGGGGTTCCAGGGCAGCATGCGCGAGATAGGGGAACTCGAACGTCGCTTCGATGACTTTTGCCGCCGATGTGAATGCGGCGTCGGTATCCCCGTCCTTGCGCGCGAATGCGGCCGGCGTCTTGCCGGCAAGATCGCGATAGGTGGACATCAGCTCGGGCGTTCCGCGCTTTTCGGCGCCCGTCTCGTCCCACTCAACCGTGACTGCCTCGCGGCCTTTGATCGCGGCCCACATATGCTCGCCGACCACGGCGATGCCGCGGGGCGTTTCCACCACGTCGACCACGCCCTTGATCGCACGGGCGGCGGAAGCATCGAAGGACTTCGCCTTGGCGCCGAAGAGAGGCGGGTGGATCATCACCGCTGTCAGCATTCCGGGGAGCTTGACGTCGATGGTGTATTGCTCGGTTCCGTTTGCCTTGCGGGCACTGTCGAAGCGCTTCAGTTCGGCATTGCCGATAAGTTTCCAGTCTCCCGGCTCCTTGAGCTTCACGTCGGCCGGCACCGGCATGGTGGCCGCCTTGGCTGCAAACGCGCCGAAACCGCCGCTCTTGCCGGATGGATGCGAAAGAACGCCGTTCTCGACCGCGATCTCGGCCGCGTCGACGCCCCATTCCGCTGCAGCGGCAGCAACCAGCATCGCCCGGGCGGCGGCACCTGCCCTGCGATAGCGCTCCCAGGAGGTGGACATGGAGGTCGACCCTCCCGTGCCCTGCATCGTGCCGCCGAAGGCGATATTGCCGTAAGCCTTGATATTGCCGGCGGCTCCGATGACGTCGATCGCGGACCAATCCGCGTCGAGTTCCTCCGCCACCAGCGTGGCAATGCCGTTATAAGAGCCCTGGCCCATCTCGAACTGAGACGAGAGAATGGTGACCTTTCCGTCCCCGCCGATGGTCAGGTATGGGGAAAATGCGTGTGAGCCGCTCTCCGTTGCCGCCTCGCCCGCCAGTGCCGGCGACGCGGACAGGATCCGGTACCCGATTGCGACGCCGGTGCCGGCCGCAAGCGCACCGAGCAGGAATTGCCGCCGCGACGCTTCGGTCCGGGCGACGGGAAGGGTGATCGATTGCATCAGTTTCGGTATCATGTCAGGCCTCCAGACGCTTCGCGGCTTCGTGAATGCCCGCGCGGATACGATGATAGGTGGCGCACCGACAGAGATTGCCGGACATGGCGGCGTCGATGTCCGCGTCGGTTGGTTTGGGATTGTTGGCCAGAAGGTCCGTTGCGGACATGATCTGGCCGGACTGACAGTAGCCGCATTGCGGAACGTCGAGATCGGCCCAGACGGCCTGTACCGTCTCGGCAACCTTGCCCTTCAGGCCCTCGACCGTCGTCACCTCGGCGCCTTCGATGTCGCCGATGAAGGTTTGACAGGACCGAGTGGGTGAACCGTCGACATAAACCGTGCAGGCGCCGCATTGCGCCATGCCGCAGCCGAACTTCGTGCCCGTCAACCCGACAAGGTCGCGGATCGCCCAGAGAAGCGGCATATCCGCCTCGGCCTCTATCTTGTGTTCGACGCCGTTGATCTTAACAGTCACCATGGTGCTCTCCTCGCGTTTCGGCGCGTGGATGCGGGACGCCGCTGCCACATGCCGGACTGCCGATGGCGCGGATGTGGAAAGGTCTTCCGCCCACATTCCGCTCAAACTATTGGATTCGATCACGGTCATGATTCAGGGCAACCTGATCTAAGACCATGAACGAGACCTGGAGCTTAGAAGACCATTCGCCGAGCTGATAGATTCAATCCTGCCGAATTATTGCCCATTACTGCCAGGTTAACGGGATCGTGATCATCCCGCCGGGTGGGACAGCAATCAGCCTGCGGAGTTCCGCCTGGTCGAATCGTTGGAATTCAGAATCGCCCGGATGTCGCGCAGCGGCGGATGGCCGAATGCCCGGCGATACTCCCGGTTGAACTGAGTCGGGCTCTCGTAGCCGACCTGCAGCGCCGCCGTCGCCGCATCGAGCGACTTGGAAAGCATCAGTTCCCGTGCGTGATGCAGTCGCAGATGCTTCTGGAACTGCAGCGGGCTCATTGCGGTCATCGCACGGAAGTGATGGTGCAGCGTGGAGACGCCCATATTGGCGATCTCGGCGAGTTCTTCCACGCGAAGCGGTTTGGTGTAGTTTTCCTTCAACCATAGGACCGCCTTGGCGACGCGGTTGCTGTGCGTGCCCGCGAGCGCGAAGCGCCGCAGCCGCGCGCCCTGCTCGCCGGTGAGAAGCCGATAGAGGATCTCGTTCTGGATATGGCCGGCCAGGAACGGAATGTCGGCCGGCGAGCTCGCAAGCGAAATCAGCCGGAACAGGGCGTCGAAGAGCTCGCGCGTCGCGGTACCGACAGCCACACCAAGGTCGCGTTCGGGAATGTCGGTCGGGTGTATGTCGTGATCAGCAATGATGCGCCGCACTTTTTCCATGTCCAGCCGCAAGGCGGCTGCGACATAGGGCTCCCCTTCGCTTGCTGCGCAGATCTGCGCAGTTACGGGAACCCCGATGGCGGTCAGAAAGAAGCAGCCTTCATCGTAGACGAGCGTCTCGTTGCCGACGCGGACATTCTTGCTGCCCTTGATGATGAAGGAGAGGCTCGGCTCGTATACGCTCGAAAAGGGGCCCGCCGGCTCGACGATGCGATAGAGCGACAGGCCTGGAACGGGATGCGCGAAGGAAAGCCCGTCCCAGGGCAATTTCGACAGCCTGTCGAGAATCTGCGCGCGCAGGGCTGCGGTCTCTTCGCGCAAGTCCTTCTGCGGGAACATGATCGTGCTCATTCTGCTCCTGCCTCTCTGTGTCCTTTTATGTAGATCGAACCCGATCACATTATCACATTATTCTGATCTCGACAGAATTGGGCAAGAGTAGCCGATCTGCGTGCTCGCGCAGAATCGGCTAATAACCGGACTCCGCTTACTCTGCCGCAAGCGGGGTCGAGTAGTGCTCCTGTTCGTCCGCATTGTCCTGCGCGGCTGCAGGCTCCGGGTCCGTTTTGCGCGATTTCGGCTCCTTGCCGAAGAAGAGCGCATAGCCGGCCGGCAGCACGAGGATCGTCAGAACGGTGGCAACCAGTATGCCGCCCATCATCGCATAGGCGAGCGGTCCCCAGAAGACGCCGCGGGAGATCGGGATCAATGCCAGCACCGCTGTGAGCGCCGTCAGTATGATCGGTCGAAAGCGGCGCACCGCCGCGCCGATGATCGCCTCGGAACGCTCCATCCCGGCCGCGATGTCCTGGTCGATCTGGTCCACCAGGATGATCGAATTGCGGATGATGATGCCGAGCAGCGCGATGACCCCCAGAATGGCGACGAAGCCGAAGGGTGCTCCGCTGATGAGCAGGGCCGCCGCCGCACCGATAATCCCGAGCGGACCGGTTGCGAGCACCAGCATCGCCTTGCCGAAATGCTGGAGTTGCACCATCAGGAGAATGACGATCACCACCAGCATGATCGGCGCCTTGGCGGCGATCGAGGCCTGGCTCTCGGCGCTGTCTTCGGCGCCGCCCTGGATCTCCACCTTGTAGCCGGGTGCAAGGCCGTCCCTCAGTCCCTTGAGCTCGTCAAAGAGCTGCATCGCCACGTCGTTCGGCTGCACGCCGTCAGGCAGCGTTCCGCGCACGGTGATCGTAGGAAGCCGGTCGCGCCGCCACTCGATACCCTGTTCCATGACGGGAACCACCTTGGCAATCTGCGAGACCGGGACGAAGCCACCGAAATCGGTGGGCACATAGACTGATTGCACGGCAGAGAGCAGGTGGCGATTGCCGCCGGGCTCCCGCGCCACGATGGAGACCGTTTCCTCGCCATCGCGGAAGCTGTCGAGCGGGACGCCGGACATTGCCGCCTGCAACATCTGGCGGATGCGCTGCGACGTGATGCCGAGGGCGCGGGCGCGGTCCTGGTCGATCACCAGCTTCATCGCCGGCACAGGTTCCAGCCAGTCGTCATGAATCGCGCCGAGCATCGGGTTTTCCTGGAATTTGGTTTTCACCTGGTCGGCGATTCGACGCACTTCCTCGCGGTCGGGTCCCATCACCCGCATCTGCACCGGCCAGCCGGTCGGTGGTCCCAGGAACAATCGGTCGACCTTGGCGCGGATCGAGGGGAAGTCCTCGGCGAGTATCATTCTCAACTTGGCGATCAGCCGCTCGCGGGCCGGCTCGTCCTTCGCCATGACGAGGAGCTGCGCGAAATTCGGATTGCGAAGCTGCTGGTCGAGCGGCAGGAAGAAGCGCGGGGCGCCTTCGCCGATATAGGTGGCGATGAAGCGCTTGTCCTCATCGTCCATCATCCGCTCCTCGAGCGCCTTCGCCTGCTTTTCGACCTCCTTGATGCTCGTTCCCTCAGGCAGCCAGAGATCGACCAGGATTTCCGGGCGCGAGGACTGCGGGAAGAAATTCTTCGGAATGAACTGGAATGCCCAAAGGCTCGTCACGAAGATGGCAAGGGTCATCAGGAGCACGACGACGCGGTGGCGCACTGCCCAGCCGACAGTCGTCCTCAGGCGGCGATAGAAGCGCGTATCGAAGACGTCGTGATGGGTGCCGGCGTGGTGGCGCTGCTTCAGGATCATGTAGCCGAGCCAGGGCGTGAAATAGACCGCCACGAACCAGGAGACCACCAGGGCGATGCCGACGACGTAGAAGAGCGAGCGGACATATTCGCCGGCGGTCGATTCCGCGAAGCCGACAGGGATGAAGCCGGCGGTGGTGATCAGAGTGCCGGTCAGCATGGGAAAAGCGGTCGAGGAATAGGCGAAGCTCGCCGCGTCAATCTTTTCCAGCCCCTCTTCGAGTTTCCGCTCCATCATCTCGACCACGATCATCGCGTCGTCGACAAGCAGGCCAAGGGCGATGATCAGCGCCCCGAGCGAGATGCGCTGGAGGTCGATGCCGAGCTCGTACATGATCGCAAAAGTGGCCGCGAGCACGAGCGGAATGGCAATCGCGATCACGAGACCGGAGCGCCAGCCGATCGACAGGAAGGAGACGATGAGGACGATGATCAGCGCTTCGATGAGCGCGTGGCTGAACTCGGTTATCGCTTCGGTCACGACCTCCGGCTGATTGGAGACCTGATCGACCGACACGCCGTAGGGGAGGGCTGACTCAAAGCGATCGTAGGTCGCCTCCACTGCCTTGCCGACGTCCGTGACGTTGAAGCCCTTTGCCATGACGACGCCGATCTGGACGCTGTCGTGGCCGTTGAATCGGAATTTCCTTGCATAGGGATCTTCCAGCCCGGAGGTAACGGTCGCGATGTCGCCAAGCCGGATGGTCCGGTCTCCCGCCCTCAGCCGCAGCTCGCGGATGTCCTCGACCTTGGTGACGTCTCCTTCGACTGAGATGCGCACCGAGCGCGTGCCGGTGTCGACAGAGCCGGCATAATCGACATTGTTCTGACCGGCGATCGCATTGCGCAGGTCGTTGAATGTCAGGCCGCGCTCTGCGAGGACCTTGGAGGAAAGGTCTATATAGATTTTCTCGGGCTGGTCCCCGAGGATCACTACCTTCTCGACGCCCGGTGTCGTCAGCAGCATGTCGCGTCCCTCGATCGCGAAGCGCTTCAGTTCCGGATAGCTGAAGCCGTCGCCGCTGATCGAATGCAGGGTGATGAAGGTGTCGCCGAACTCGTCGTTGAAATAGGGGCCGAGCACGCCTTCGGGCAGTTCGTTGGCGATGTCGCCCACCTTCTTGCGCACCTGGTAGAATGCGTCGGCGACCTCGTCTGCGTTGGTGTCGCCCTCGATCTGGACCGTGATGATGGCACTGCCGGCGCGCGTATAGGAGCGGACGAAATCGAGATGCGGCGTTTCCTGCAGCTTGCGCTCGATCTTGTTGACGACCTGGTCTTCCATTTCCTGGATGGAAGCTCCCGGCCATACGGCTTGCACCACCATGACGCGGAACGTGAATTCCGGATCCTCGCGCTGCCCCATGCGCAGGAGCCCAAGCCCACCGGTGATGATGATCAGCGCAAGCAGGAAGCGCGCGATGCTCGGATGCCCGATCGCCCAGCGCGAAAGATTGAACGGTTTCTTGTCCTCGGTGGAGGCGTGCATGGCCGTCGTCCCGTTCTATCGGTGGAGGTTAGCGGAGAATCTCGGGCTTTTCGGCCCGGGCGGACTGCTGCTCGGCGGATTGCTGTTCGCCCGCCTGCAGTCTCACCTTGAGATCCTCGGCCATGAACTGTGTGCCTGCGGCAACGACGAGGTCGCCGGCGCCGAGGCCGTCGACGACGCGCACACCGTTGTCGGCGAAATCGGCGAGCTTGATCGGGCGTGCATGGACGGTCGAGAAGTCACGATCAACGATCCAGACGATATTCTGGCCATCCTTCTTCGACAGCGCGCTCAGGGGTATCGAAACGAGCGGCGCCGAGCTTGCTGCAGCCGCCTCGACCGTCGCCGTCATGCCGAGAAGCACGCGCTCGTCGTTCGGCAGGCTGACGCGTACGGAAAAGGTGCGCGAGCGCTGGTCGGCGCTGCCGGAGACTTCGCGCACATGTCCGTCGAGCACAAGCATGTCGTTCGACCAGAAGCGCACCCCGACCGGTTTGCCGGGCTTGAATTCGGTAACATCTATTTCCGGCACTGCGATTTCGACTTCCTTCTCGCCGTCGACTGCGACAGTCACGACGGGCGTTCCGGTGCCGACGACCTGGCCGATATCGGCGTTTACGGCCGTGACGATGCCGTTCTGATCGGCCTTGAGGTCCGTATAGCTTACCTGGTTCTTCGCCTGGCTCAGCGACGAGGCCGCGGCGTCTCGCGTCGATACCGCTTGATCGTAAAGAAGCGTTGCCTGATCGAGCTGAGCCTGGGAGGAAAACGATTTGGTGAAGAGCTGTTCGGCCCGGAGTTTCGCAAGCGCCGTCGTCTGCACCTGCTTTTCGGCAGCAAGCAGGTTTGCCTCGGCGCTCGTGACCGCGAGCCGATAGTCGGTGGCGTCGATGCGGGCGAGAATGTCACCAGGCTTAACCCGGTCGCCGATATTGACGAGCCGTTCGGTTATCTTGCCGCCGACGCGGAAACCGAGGTTCATTTCCGTGCGCGCTCTAACCGAGCCGGAATAGTGAAGCTCCCGCGGCTCGCCGGCCGCGGCAATCTCCACGACCTTGACCGGGCGTATGGTCTCCTTCGTCTCGACTTTCTCCTGCGAGCAGCCGGAGAGAACGGCGCCGAGCAGGATCGCGGTGAGGAGACGGGCGACGAACGGTCGGTTGAGGGCACTTCCTGAAAACATCGCTCTTACTCTCCTTGGCCACTCTGCGGCGGCGCGGCGTTTTTGTGCATGGCTTCGCCCGAAACCCGTCCACACTTTTGGGGCAGCATGCCTTATTTTTTCAGCGCCCGGATCGCGAACTCGACCAGTTCATCGGGTGTCGCGCGGTTTTCCTTGGCAAGACACTGGGCGACGATCTGCGGATGACAAAGGGTGACGAGGCTGGCGCCGAAACATCTGGCCGCGACCGCGGGGTCCACGTCGGCGAACTCTCCGGCTTCGATCCCCTCGCGGATAATGCCTGCGAGGAGGTCGTCCAGACGGCTGATATGTTTCTCGATGACGTGCCAGTCGCGCTCGATCGCCACGACGACCATTTCATGGACCTTCTGCTCGTCGAGCATCGTCTCGACGGTGAGCTTGTGCTGCCCCAGCGCATAGCGCCTCAGCCGCTCGGAAGCACTGAGTGGCAGATGCGCGATTTCCAGCGCCTGCTGGTAGCTCGCGCCGAGCATGCGCAAGCAAAGTGTTTGGTGGATTTCCGTCTTCGACGCAAAGAAGCGATAGATGTTGGCCGGCGACATATCGAGCTCGCGCGCGATATCGGCGACGTTTGTCTTGGCATAGCCGTAATGGCGGAACAGCCGCTCGGCGGCCTCTAGAATGCGCGCCACGTTTTCCTGGCGGGCTGCGTCTATGGCGTTGTCTGCGAGATCGCTCATCCTGTCTCCTGATGATGAGTGACGAATTTTGAATTTCGTCAGTCGTAATCCGATAATCGTGACTTGTCAACCGCCGACCCTGTTTGCGGTCGCCAGCTAATCGGCGAACTGCGAGTCGGTGATATACTCATTGACTCATCATACCAGTTCCGCTATTCGGATCATCAAGATAGCTGAGGAGTTGCAAATGACATCGATTGCCCTGTTCGGCGCCGGCGGGAAGATGGGCTGCCGCCTGGCCAAGAACCTCAAAGGCTCGCGTTTCGACGTGCGCCATGTCGAAGTGAGCGAGGCGGGCAAGACGCGGCTGGCCGACGAGCTCGGGCTTCAGGCCGTTGCCGCCGATGAGGCGCTGGATGGTGCCGAGGTGGTTATTCTGGCGGTGCCGGATACGGCTATCGGCAAGGTCGCTTCCGGGATTGTGGATAGACTGAAGTCCGGCACGATGGTCATCGTCCTCGATGCGGCCGCACCCTATGCCGGTCATCTGCCGGAGCGCGGCGATCTTACCTATTTCGTCACCCATCCCTGCCATCCGCCGATCTTCAACGACGAAACGGATGCGGCAGCCAAGCGCGACTTCTTCGGCGGTGTCGCCGCCAAGCAGCACATCGTCTCCGCGCTGATGCAGGGGCCGGAAGAGGCCTATGCGCTCGGCGAGGAGATCGCCAAGATCATCTGGGCGCCGGTCATGCGCTCGCACCGGGTGACGGTCGAGCAGATTGCGCTTTTGGAGCCGGGCCTTTCGGAAACGGTCTGCGCCTCGCTGCTGGTCGTCATGCGCGAGGCCATGGAGGAATGCGTCAAGCGCGGGGTGCCGAAACAAGCAGCCCGCGACTTCCTGCTCGGCCACATGAACGTGCTCGGCGCAGTGATCTTCGAAGAGACACCCGGCGTCTTCTCCGACGCCTGCAACAAGGCCATCGAATTCGGCAAGCCGATGCTCATGCGCGAGGACTGGAAACGCGTCTTCGAGCCGCAGGAGATCGCCGACAGCATCCGCCGCATCACCTGATCGTGCGAACGGAATACCGGAGCATGTGAGGACAGCTCCGACGTTTTTCAACCTGGGAGGAAAAGCAGATGAAACTGACACGCAGAATGACCATCACCGCTTTCGCGGCGGTACTGGCGGCGAGCTCCGCCATTCCGGCCTACGCGGCCGATCTCATCGCCATTATCACGCCGTCGCACGACAATCCCTTCTTCAAGGCTGAAGCGGTGGGCGCCGAGGCCAAGGCGAAGGAGCTCGGCTACGAAACACTGGTCCTCGTGCATGACGACGATGCGAACAAGCAATCGCAGCTGATCGACACCGCGATCGGCCGCGGCGCCAAGGCGATCATTCTCGACAATGCCGGCTCTGAAGCCTCCATCGCGGCCGTCCAGAAGGCGAAGGATGCGGGCGTGCCGTCCTTCCTGATCGATCGTGAGATCAACGCGACCGGGGTCGCCGTCTCGCAGATCGTCTCCAACAACTATCAGGGCGCGCAGCTCGGCGCCGAGGAATTCGTGAAGCTGATGGGCGAATCCGGCAATTATGTCGAGCTGCTCGGCCGCGAAGCCGATCTCAATGCCGGCATCCGCTCGAAGGGCTACCACGACGTCATCGACGAATATCCGGAGATGAAGATGGTGGCGCAGCAGTCGGCGAACTGGAGCCAGACCGAGGGCTACAGCAAGATGGAGACTATCCTTCAGGCCAATCCCGACATCAAGGGCGTTATCTCCGGCAACGACACGATGGCCATGGGCGCGATCGCCGCATTGCAGGCGGCCGGCCGCAAGGACGTGATCGTCGTCGGCTTCGACGGCTCGAACGACGTTCGCGACTCCATCAAGTCCGGCGGCATCAAGGCCACCGTTCTGCAGCCGGCTTACGCTCAGGCGCAGATGGCAGTGCAACAGGCGCACGAATACATCACCACCGGCAAGGCGCCGGCGGAAGAAAAGCAGCTCATGGACTGCGTGCTGATCAACAGCGAAAACGCCGACCAGCTCGAGACCTTCGCGCTAGCCGATTGATCGGCTCCAAAGAGTTGGAGCGGGAGCGGACGAAAACCGTCCGCACCCGCTGTGCCTTTGAATCCACGCATCATGCTTTCCGAAAATCGATTTCGCTTTTCGGGCCGATGCGCTCGGCACGCGGCCGATCCGCTGCGCGCCTGTCCTGTCATGGAGTGAATTTCGATGCCGAAGTTTAAGGTCGCGGCCGCACTTGTGGTTGCGGGCGTGATGGCACTCTCGGGCTGCAAGATCATCAAGACGCCGACTGCCGAAGAGGCCGCGGAGGCTGCTTCCGGCGGCTTCAATCCCGGTCGCATGGTCGCCGAGATCTGGGACGTCAAGGTGCTTCCCTATCTCGACAGGAAGGCCGGTCCGTTCGCCGAGGTGGCGGCTCTCGCCGAGAGCGATCCTCAGGCGGCGGGTGCCAAATACGGCCACAAGGAAAAGCAGGGAAGTGCGCCCTGGACTTTTGCGGCGCGTCTTTCCGGCACCGTCGTTAAGGCCGAGACGAAGTCGCGCTCGGCCTATGTGGAGGTCGACGCCAACGGCGACGGCAAGGCGGATGCGCGCGTGCAGATTGGCCCGGCGATCCGTGGCACGGCGATCCGCGACAGCCTCGACTTCGTCAACTTCAACGAATTCAAGAACCAGATCGAATGGGCGCAGTTCGGCAAGGCCTTCAACACGCATGTCAACGGACTGGTTCTGGAAAAGCTGTCCCGCGACGGGCTTGTCGGCAAGAAACTCGACGCAGTCGGCGCCTATCCGCTGCCCGCCAAGGGTCAATTGCCGCTGTTCGTTCCGGCTCAGCTGACGGTGGGCGGATGATCATGCACCCAGCTGACGACGATGACTGCGTCCTGCGCCTCGAAGACGTGACGAAGGTCTATTCGGGTATAATTGCGGTGCGCCATGCGAACCTTTCGCTCCGGCGCGGCGCCGTGAATGTGCTCGTGGGGGAAAACGGTGCCGGCAAGTCGACCCTGATGCGGATCATCGCCGGCGTCGAGAAGCCATCACTCGGCCGCATCCTGCTCGACGGCCAGCAGGTGGAGTTCCATTCGCCGGCCGACGCGCAGCGCCACGGCATCGGCATGGTCTTCCAGGAGCTCAATCTGTTCGGCAATCTCTCGGTTGCCGAGAACATCTTCGCGACGCGGGAGCTGACCCGGGGCATTCGCGGCATCGATCATCGCGCGCAGGTCGAGAGGGCTACCGGGTTCCTCGACAGGCTCGATGCCGGGATCGATGCCGAGACGCTCGTCGAAGACCTGCCGATCGGCCAGCAGCAGCTGGTGGAGATCGCCAAGGCGATCTCGCTCGATACCCGCATCCTTATTCTGGACGAGCCGACATCGGCCCTTTCGGCGGCGGAGGTGGACGTCCTTTTCAAGGTCATCCGGGAGCTGAAGGCGCAAGGGGTGGCGATCGTCTACATTTCTCACCGGCTCGAGGAGCTGATGCGGATCGGCGACTACATCACCGTGCTCAGGGATGGACAGATCACCGGCCACGCCATGGTCAAGGACATCGATACCAAGTGGATCGTCCGGTCGATGATCGGCTCGGATGCGAAGGACTTCGCCAAATCGGTCGACCACCGCCTCGGAGAGGAGGCGTTCCGCGCCGAGGAGATCTGCCTGCCGCGCCGGACCGGCGGGCTCGCGGTCGATCATGTCTCGATCTCGGTACGTGCCGGCGAGGTGTTGGGCATCTACGGGCTGATGGGGGCCGGCCGAAGCGAATTCTTCGAATGCGTCATGGGCCAGCACCCGCATTCCTCGGGGCGGGTCTTCGTCGGCGGGACGGAGGTCGACGCCAGCGACACGTCGGGCAGGATCAGCGCAGGATTGGCGCTCATACCGGAAGATCGCCAGCGCGAGGGTCTCGTCCAGGCGCTTTCGATCGCCAGCAACCTGACGCTTGCGAGCCTCGACCGCTTCGTCCGCTTCGGCTTCCATATTGTCGGCGCGCGGGAGCAAGCCTCGATCGCGGCGGCCATCCGCGATCTTTCCATCAAGGCGCCCAACCCGGACTTCGAGGTGACCTCGATGTCCGGCGGCAACCAGCAGAAGGTCGTCATCGGCAAGGCCCTGATGACGAAACCGAAGGTGCTGCTGATGGACGAACCCAGCCGCGGAATAGATGTCGGCGCCAAGGCGGATGTCTTCCGCACCATGCGCCGGCTTGCCGGCGAGGGGCTCGCCATCCTCTTTTCCACCTCCGACCTCGAAGAGGTCATGGCGCTCTCCGACCGCATCGCCGTCATGAGCAACGGACGGCTGGTCACGGTCATCGACCGCGCGGACGCGACGGAAGAGATGATCATAAAGGCTTCGGCCGAGGGTCATAAAACGACAAGGGAACACGCCTGATGACGACGGCAACGACCACCACCAACGCAACTGACGCGACGAGCGGCTCGGTACTGCTCACCTTGATGAAGCTCAGGACGTTCATCGCCCTCTTCGCGGTTGTCGCCTTCTTCTCGATCTTCGCGCCGAACTTTCTTTCGACCGCCAATCTAATCCTGATGTCAAAGCATGTGGCGCTCAACGCCTTCCTCGCCATGGGCATGACCTTCGTGATCATCACCGGCGGCATCGACCTTTCCGTCGGTTCGATCGTCGGGCTCTGCGGCATGGTGGCCGGCGGGCTCATCCTCAACGGCATCGATCTGCAGTTCGGCTACACGGTCTATTTCAACGTCGTCGAGGTCTGCCTCATCACGCTCGCCGTCGGGATCGTCATCGGCGCGGTCAACGGGCTGCTGATTACCAAGCTCAACGTCGCACCCTTCATCGCCACGCTCGGCACGCTCTATGTCGCGCGTGGCTTTGCGCTGCTTTCATCGGGCGGCCAGACATTCCCCAACCTCGTCGGCAAGCCGGAACTCGCGACGACGGGCTTCGCCTTCCTCGGTTCGGGCCGGCTTCTCGGCCTGCCGGTTTCGATCTGGGTCCTCATCGTCGTGGCGCTCGCCGCCGCATACGTCGCCAGGTATACGCCGATCGGCCGGCACATCTTCGCCGTCGGCGGCAACGAGCGTGCCGCCCGCATGTCCGGCATCCGGGTCGACCGGGTGAAGATGTTCGTCTACATGTTCTCCGGCTTCTGCGCGGCGATCGTCGGACTGGTCATCTCGTCGGAACTGATGGCGTCGCACCCGGCGACGGGCAATTCCTTCGAACTCAATGCCATCGCCGCAGCGGTTCTCGGAGGCACGTCGATGTCCGGCGGCCGCGGGACGATCGGTGGCACCATCATCGGCGCCTTCGTCATCGGCATTCTTTCCGACGGCCTCGTGATGATGGGCATCTCGTCCTTCTGGCAGATGGTCATCAAGGGGATCGTGATCATCGTCGCCGTCGTGGTGGATCAGGCGCAACGCCGGCTGCAGCAACAGGTCACGCTGATGCAGCTTGCGAAAAAGGGGTGACGGGCATGACTGATCTCAAAGGCGCGCTGATCGGCTGCGGGTTCTTCGCAGTCAACCAGATGCATGGCTGGCGTGACGCGGAAGGGGCGCGCATCGTTGCCATCTGCGATCGCGATCCCGAGAGGCTGAAGGCCGTCGGCGACGCGTTCGGCATCCAGCGGCGCTACACCTCGGCCGAGGACCTTTTTGCCGATGGCGGCTTCGATTTCGTCGACATCGCCACGACCGTCGGAAGTCACCGGGGGCTGGTGGAGATGGCCGCACGACACGGGGTCGCGACGATCTGCCAGAAGCCGCTCGCGCCCACCATGGAGGACGCCAAGGCAATGGTCTCGGCTTGCGCGAAATCAGGCGTGGCGTTCATGGTTCACGAGAATTTCCGCTGGCAGTCGCCGATACGGGCGGTAAAGGCGGCGATCGACAGCGGCGCGATCGGCGAGGTGTTCTGGGGGCGGGTAAGCTTCCGGTCGGGCTACGACGTCTTTTCCGGCCAGCCCTATCTCGCCACGGGTAAGCGCTTCATCATCGAGGATCTCGGCATTCATGCGCTCGATGTCGCGCGCTACATCTTCGGCGATGCGACGGCGGTGACCGCGCGCACGCGCCGGATCAATCCGGCGATTGCCGGCGAAGACGTCGCAACGATGCTCCTGGACCATGACGGGGGGATCACATCGCTCGTCGACTGCAGCTACGCGACCAAGCTGCCGATCGAGCCTTTCCCCGAGACCCTCATGGAGGTGGACGGGAGCAAGGGCACCTTGCGGCTGACGCAGGGCTATCACCTTGCCGTTCACTCGAAGGGCGCTACGAAATTGACGAATGTGGAACCGCCCGCCCTTTCCTGGGCGTCGCCTCCCTGGCACAACATCCAGGAGAGCGTCGCGCTCATCCAGCAGCATTGGATCGAAGCCTTGCGTGCCGGACGCGAGCCGGATACGTCCGGCCGCGACAATCTCGAGACCTTCGCCCTGGTGGAGGCCTCCTATCTGAGCGCGGCGGAAGGACGGACCGTTTCACTCGCGGAGGTTCTCGGATGACGGTCTCCCGTGCCTTTCTCCTTTTAGGTGCCGACGAGAAGGAGCCCGAGGCGCGCAGGATCGAGGCAGGCCGCTTGAGCGCCGATTTCGCGGGCGGCAATCTGCGCACGATCCGTCTTGCCGGCAAGGAGGTGCTCAGGGCCATCTCCTTTCTCGTCCGGGACCGGGATTGGGGCACCTGCGAGGCCGAAATCGGCGATCTGACGGTGGAGGAGGGCCAGACCGGGACAGTCGTTCGGTACTCCGCCAGGTTCCGGTCGCCGGACGGGGCTCTTCTCGATTGCAGCGCGACTATTGACCTGAAGCCCGACCGCCTCGTCTTCGACGCGCGTTTCACGCCGGACCGCGATTTCGAAACGGCACGCGCCGGCTTCGCAGTCCTGCATCCGATCGTCGGTGTGGCAGGGCGGCCGGTCGAGGTCGAGCATGGAGACGGCACGGTCGAACGATCGGTCTTCCCGGACCTCATCGAGCCCTGGCAGCCGTTCAAGGACATCGCGGCGATTACCCACGAAGTTTCGCCGGGCATCGAGGCCGAGTGCCGCTTCGCCGGCGACGTGTTCGAGATGGAGGACCAGCGGAACTGGACCGACGGTTCCTACAAGACCTACGTGCGCCCGCTGGAACTGCGTTGGCCCTATCTGCTGCAGGCGAGAGAGACGGTCCACCAGAGCGTGATGCTGTCGATCCGCACGTCGGGGGAGGCGCTTGCGTTGGAAGAGCGAGGGCAGGAAAATATCCGTCTCTCCCTCAGGCACAACGCAGGGAGGCTGCCTCAGATGGGCATCGGCCTGCGTCCCGACGCTGCCGCCGAAGAGCTACGCAATGCGGGGCTTCTGAAGCAGGTGGGCGCACGGCATCTCGTCTGCCATTTCGACCCGGATGCCGGTCACGGCCTGGCTGACCTTCGGCACTTCCGAGGCGTGGCCGACGCGTCGGGCTGCGCGGTGACGCTCGAATGTTTCGTTCCATGCAAGCGACCCCTCGATGAGGAACTCGGCGAGATCGCGCAGCTTGTGCGCCAGAGCGGCATCGAGCTCGCAAGCCTGGCCGTCTCTCCCTCGGTCGACCGGCAGTCGACCCCGCCCGGTAGCGTCTGGCCGGAATGCCCGCCGCTCGAAGACATCTATGCGGCCGCTCGCAAAGCGTTTCCAGGCGTACCGCTCGGCGGCGGCATGTTCAGCTATTTCACCGAGCTCAACCGTAAGCGGGTGCCCGCCGAAGGACTTTCCTACGTCACCCACTGCACCAACCCGATCGTCCATGCGGCCGACGACACGAGCGTGATGCAGACCTTCGAGGCGTTGCGGGACGTAACCCGGTCCGTGCGCGCGATCTATGGCGCGAAGCCCTATCGCATCGGTCCTTCCACGATCGCCATGCGCCAGAACCCCTATGGCAGTGCGACGAAGGACAATCCGTTCGGCAAGCGGATCGCCATGGCGGCGAGGGACCCCCGACATAACGCTCTCTTCGGCGCTGCCTGGACGCTTGCCTATGCCGCGACGGTTGCCGATGCGGAGCCCGAGCTATTGACGCTTTCGACGCTTGCCGGACCATCCGGGCTGATCGCCGGCGCCGGGGAGCCCGTCGAAGCCGGTCGGGCGAGGCCGCTGTTTCATGTTCTCAACTGGCTCGCGCAGCTGTCGGACGGGTTGCGGATCGCGGTCGAAACATCCGCGCCCGAATGCGTTGCCGGCCTTGGTGCGACGTTGAATCGAACGACCACCTTGTTGCTTGCCAATCTCACACCCGATCTGCAACGAGTGATGCTTCCCGAGGCCGGCGCGCGTAGGATCACGCTTCTCGACGAGACCTGGCTGCGCGATGGCGCGGGAGAACCGGAGGCGATAGCGCACCAAAGCGACAGTCTCGACCTGCCCGCTTATGCGGCTGCCCGCATCGACATCCTGTGATTCACGCCAGTGGAATGAAGGCTTGAGCGCGAAAGCGCGAGAGCGATGACTCCTGATGACTCCTTCCACGTGCCCTCCTGTGGTATCATCTCTGCTTGCGCTTCCTTCTGGGGGGTAAGAAAATGGAAGCTCTTGCAGCCCTGGCGCGAAACTGCATCGTCACGCTGTTGTGCGGTTGCGCGCTCTTCGCACCTTCGCTTGCTGCCGAGGAGGCCGATGATGTCGCGACCGGGACGCGGCTTGCCGAGCTGTTGCGTGCCGCTCGAAACGTCCTTTCGAATTACCAGTCGCTCATCAATGACCCGGCCCTCGGAGACAAGAAACTCGACGGTGAGCGTTTCACGGCCGAAGCGATCGCCCTTTATGGCGAGCGCACCGGCCATCCATTGATCTCGGATGATCTCGGCGATCGCGACCGCAAGCTTCTGCAGGCGCAGGTCGAGGCGATGCGGGAAGTCGTGAATGAGCAGCAGGACGACATAAACCGCCCCGGGATCGGGTTCAAAGGTTTCGTGCCGGCCATTTTCGCGCGTCTGATGAACGAGAAATTTGCCGTCAAGGCGGGCAATGAGGCGCTGGTCCGCGTTACGGCGCCGGAGGTTCTGGTGCGCAACCGCAAGTCGCTTCCCGATGCCTGGGAGGCGCGAGTCATCAACGAGGTCTTCTCGGATCCGCAGAGGCCGAAGGGTGAACTCTATACGGAAGTGACGCAGGTGAACGGCCGCCCGGCTTTCCGGATGCTGCTGCCGGAATATTACACGGAGTCCTGCCTTTCCTGTCACGGCTCGCCGAAGGGTGAAATCGACGTCACCGGCTATCCGAAGGAAGGCGGCAAGGCGGGCGATCTGGGCGGTGCCATCAGCATCGTCCTGTTCAAATGAGTGCGCTCGGGCATGAGCTCCGGTCGACAGAGGCCGCCCGGCCCGCGAAAAGGCTCGACAGCCGGATCACCGATCTGCCGATCTCTGCCCGCGTGGCCGCGCTCACAGCGGCCGGCCTGATCAGCCTTGTCCTTTCATCCCTGTTTCTCACGCAGGCGCTTTATCGCAGCGCCGAGCGCATGGCCGAAACAAGGGAGCTTTTCGACCGGGCAGCATCGGCAGCATCGGCCCATGTGGCATTCGGCGACCTCAGATACTGGTTGACCGATCTCTCCGTCAGTCTGCTGATGAACTCCCAGCGCAACGCCGATGAGGCCCGCGAACGGTTGCAGGAGCAATTGGCGGGCCTTGCAAAGCACGCGCCGGAGGCGGTGGAGGCAATTCGTACGGAAGTCGACGCCTATGTCGAAACGGCTCTGCAGGCAGCCGACAGCTACACCCAGGACAACCGCATCGTCGGTAACGCCTTGCTGGCAAAGGCGCGCACCCACAGCGGCAAGGTCGATGCGGATCTCAACAGGCTCGTGGAACAGGTAAAGGCCGAGGCGGAAGCGGCCCGCAACGAGGTTGTCGTGCAAACCGAGAAGACAGCCACGACCGCGGCCATCCTGGTGGGCGGAGTGGTGTTGATCGGTTCGCTGCTCACGCTTCTCGTCCTGCGCTCGATCGTCGGCCCGCTGCGGCGCCTCAATCGCGTCATCGGCGACCTGACGGAGGGACGTTACGACGTCGATATCCCCGAAGAGGGCGGCGATGAACTGGGAGCAATGGCAAGGACGCTTTCGCTTTTCCGGGAAAGCGCGATCGAAAAGAAAAAACTCGAAGACGAAGCGGAGCGGCAGCGCCGGACGATCGCAGCCGCGCTCGAGGTGATCTCGGATGGCTTCGTCCTCTATGATTCCGAGGACAGGATCCTGGTCGCCAACAGCAAATATTGCGAAATCTTCCCGAGCCACAAGCCGAATACGCTTCGCGGCAGGAGCTTCCGCGAAATCGTGGAGCAGAACCTGGAAATGGGTCAGGTGGATCTCGAAGGCAAGTCGCCGCAAGAGTGGGTCGACGAGCGCGTAAGGCTGCATCGGGACCCTGCCGGCCTCGTCGACGAGAAGCGGTTCGGCGACAAGTGGGTCCGCATAAGCAAACGCAAGATTCCGGACGGAGGAACGGTCGCCGTCTACACCGACATCACCGAGCTCAAGCAGCGGCAGGTCGAACTCGAGCGCGCGAAGAGCCACGCAGAGTCGGCAAACGAGGCCAAGAGCCGGTTCCTCGCCTCCATGAGCCACGAGTTGCGCACGCCCCTCAACGCGATCATCGGCTACAGCGAGATGCTGATAGAGGAGGCACGCGATCATGAAGATGAGGAGCTTGTCCCGGACCTCGACAAGATAGCGTCCGCGGGTCGCCATCTTCTTTCGCTCATCAACGACATCCTCGACCTGTCGAAGATCGAGGCGAACAAGATGGAGGTTTTCCTCGAGACCTTCAGCGTTGCCGACTTGCTCCGTGACGTAGCAGCGACAGTCGCGCCGTTGATGGCCCGGAACGGAAACGAGTTCACGCAGGATTTCGAGGCCGATCTCGGCGAGATGCATTCCGACCAGACCAAGCTGCGCCAGAACCTTTTCAACTTGCTCAGCAATGCGGCCAAGTTCACGAATGGCGGGCGGGTGACCCTGAGGGTCCGGCGGGAGCAAAGAGCGGACCGCGACTGGCTTGTGTTCCAGGTCACCGACACCGGCATAGGCATGTCACCGGAGCAGCAGGAACGGCTTTTCAATGCCTTCACCCAGGCCGATGCCTCCACCACCCGAAACTACGGCGGCACGGGCCTGGGCTTAAGCATCACGCGCAGCTTCTGCCGCATGATAGGCGGCGTCGTCACCGTCGAAAGCGAAGTCGGCAAGGGTTCCGTGTTCACCATGGAGGTGCCGGCACAGTGCGAGAGAGAGGCCGACGGATCGCCGGCCGAACCCGTGCCGCAAGTTGGGTCGGGCCGCACCGCACTCATCATCGACGATGAGCCGGCTGCCCGCGGCCTTATCGCAAAGGCGCTCGCAGAAGCGGGCCTCGCTTCGATCGAGGCGTCGAACGGACAGGAAGGATTGGCTGCCGCACGCAAGCACCGGCCAGACGCGATCATTCTCGACATCATCATGCCGCATCAGGACGGCTGGTCGGTCCTGCGCGCCCTGAAGAACGATCCCGAATTATGCACGATCCCGGTGATCTTGGCGACGATCCTGGCGGATCGCGAACTGGGTCTTTCGCTCGGCGCGGTCGAGTATCTGACGAAGCCGATCGATACCGATAAGCTGGTCCGGACGATCGAGACATTCGGGGGCGGCAAGCACGACGTTCTGGTCGTCGACGACGACCAGGCCTCCCGCGAGTTTCTCCGGCGCATTTTGGTCAAGAGAAAGTGGACAGTACACGAAGCGGGCGACGGCATCCGAGGACTGGAAATGATGAAGCGGATTCTGCCGCGTCTCGTCCTGCTCGACCTTCTGATGCCGGAAATGGATGGATTCCAGACGCTCAGCGAAATGCAGAGGATTCCGGAGCTGCAGAACATTCCGGTGGTGGTGGTCACGTCGAAGGACCTCTCCGCAAGCGAGCTGAAATGGTTGCGCGACCGGGCGGTCGCTGTCGTGAACAAGGGCGCAAACAGCCGCTCCCAGCTGGTCGCGGCACTCGAACGTCAGATCGGATCGGGCGCTTCGGTCGGCAAAGCCCTCGCGGACGGCTGAACATAGGCAGGAGGAGAGCCGCAAATGACGAAAATCCTTCTGGTGGAAGACAATGAAATGAACCGCGACATGCTTTCGCGGCGGCTGTCCCGCCGGGGCTTCGACGTGCTGATTGCTGAAAACGGAAAGGCCGGCGTCGAACTTGCCGAATCGCAAAAGCCGGACCTGATCCTCATGGATATGAGCCTGCCGGTGATGGACGGCTGGGAAGCGACACGACGGATCAAGGCCAATCCGCTGACATCCGCAATACCGGTCATCGCCCTGACGGCGCATGCAATGGCAAGCGACCGGGAGATGGCGCTTGAAGCCGGCTGCGACGATTACGACAGCAAGCCGGTCGACTTGCCCCAGCTCGTTCGCAAGATCGAGCAGCTGCTCGCGATATAGGTGGGAAGATGACCGCCGGCAACGACTTCCAGCACCAGGCGATCGCCGCTCACGTGGCCCAGAGATTGGCCGGTCCGGCGCGGGCAATCCTGGGTTTCCAGGAACTGCTGGTCGAGCAGGCGCGGGATCTCGGTTTGATCCATATAAAGGGCGATCTCGACCGGATCGGTGCTGCAGCACGGCAACTGAACGGCTTTATCGATCGCCTTCTCGAGGGCGCGGCCTGCCCTCTGGAGGAAGGAGAAGCGGAGGCTGAGGCAAGACTCCGCCACGACCTGCGCACGCCGCTCAACGCCATCATAGGCTATTCCGAAATGATCCTCGAAGAGGCAAGCGATGCGCCGGAGCATGCGCTAAAGGAAGACCTCCATGTGATACTGTCGGCGGCGGCAGAGCTCCTGACGCAGGTCGACGCCATCGCCAGTCTTTCGCGCGGGGAAACGGTCGAGATGCTTCAACCGGGGGAACGCGCCGAAATCGACGCGGCGGGGCTCGAGCGACTTCTGTTCAAGGCGCAAGAGGTTGCATGCCCGGAACAAGGGGGCAGGATCCTCGTCGTCGACGACGTGGCCAGCAATCGTGATCTTCTGTCGCGGCGGCTGCGACGCGAAGGTCACCGCGTGGTCACCGCCGAATCCGGACTGTCTGCGCTAGCCAGATTGGCCGAGGACGAGTTCGACCTCATCCTGCTGGACATTCTGATGCCGGACATGAACGGCATCGAGATGCTGTCGCGATTGAAGTCCGAGGAGCGATGGCAGCACGTCCCGGTCATCATGATATCGGGCTTGAGTGATGTCACGGCGGTAGCCCGCTGCATCGAGGCCGGCGCCGACGACTATCTGACGAAGCCTTTCAATCCGATACTTCTGCGCGCACGGATCAACTCGACGCTCGAGAAGAAGCGCTGGCTTGACCGGGAGCACCGCTACCTCCAGCAGATAAAAACGGAAAAGCTGCGGGCGGATTCCCTCATTCGCGCGATCCTGCCCGACCAGATCGTTGCACGGTTGCAGGATGGCGAAGAGATCATCGCCGACCGCTTCGACGAGGTCTCCATCCTCTTTGCGGATATCGTCGGCTTTTCGCCCATTGCAGCAAGGTTGACTGCATCCGATCTGGTCAGGCGCCTGGACAGAATGTTTAGGAGGTTCGATCTGCTGACCGAGCAGCACCGTGTCGAGAAGATCAAGACCATAGGAGACGCCTATATGGCCGCCTGCGGGATCCCGGAGCCTGCGCCGGATCATGCCGACAGGATCGTGGCTCTCGGAAAGTCCATGCTTCGATCCTTGCAGGACATGGAAGCCGGGCCTGACCGTTTTCGGGTTCGGATCGGAATCCATACGGGGCCCGTCGTAGCCGGGCTGATCGGGCGACTCCGGTTCGTCTACGACGTGTGGGGAGAAACGGTGAACATAGCGAGCAGGCTCGAATCCCAGGGGGTCGCCGACGTAATACAGATATCCGAGGCAACCAGGCGCGCGCTGCGCGGTCCGTGGACGCTCGAGCGCCGTTGCGCCCTGGAGCTGCGAGGCATCGGCGCGGTGGAGACCTATCTTGTTCGATGACGTGCCCTTGCGTCGGATCTCCTGGCGTCCCGGCTCTTCGCCGCATGGGCAGCCTTTATTCCGCCCGTTTCTTCATTCTCTGTTAAGGAATACATTCCTCTGAGGAGATGGTGCTCATGGCCCTCGGCGCATCCCAACGTTTGCATGACGGCGTTGCGGCCGTGGAAACTATGACGCGCTTTGCACTTGCGGTGCTGGCGCTTGCCTCGGGCGTCTATACCTATCTCGGCGTTCGCAGCATTCTCGACGGCTCCCCGACCTCGGTCTTCTTCGCGGCGATCATCTACTCGGCCTCGGTTTCCGTCGGCATCTACGCCTTCTGGTCCTACATGGCGCGCTTCTATCCGCATGTGACAAACCATACGGGCCGAGCCGCCATGCTGGGCGTGATGGCTTTGGGGGCGGCCATGATCATCGCCATGTCGAGCTGGCTCAATGCGGCGGCGCTCGCAGGTTCGGCCGCGCTCGAACAGCATCTTGCGGAAACGGTGGAGGATTATACCGCCGACCTGGACCAGGCGCATCAGAACGCGCTTGCGGCCCAGAGCCTGCTGCCCGATATCCAGCGCGCATCCGAACGCTTCGCCCAGCTTGCCGCCTCGGAGCGGCAATCGGGAGCGCTCACCGGCACGACGGGATCCGGAAGCGTAGTGCAGCTTCTGTCGCAAATGTCGGCACAGATGAAGGATCTGGAGAATGGCATAAACGCCTCCCGCGAACAGGTGGCGATGCTTTTCAACCAGGGACAGAAGCGGCTCGAAACGATGCGGACACTGGTCTCCGCGCCGGGTGCGGTCGCACCGCGTGCCGATCAGTTCTCCTCGGAAGTGGTGGCGCTTACGGGCGTCATAACGTCGCTCGGACAGACTTCGATCGCGCCTTCGATCCGCCGCGCCGCAGACGACCTGTCGCTCGGCTTCATCGCACCCGTGGCCGACGGCGGCGATGCCGATCTCGTCAACCGCCAGGACCGGGTGATGGAGACTGTGCGAGCCTCGGTGGCAACGCAATCCAAGGTTCTCTCCGAAGCGGCTGACGAAATACTGGCGCGTGCGCCGGTGGCGGAGCGGCGTTTCGTTCCGCTTTCATCCGCTGAGGCGGTACTGCGCTATGCGACCGATTTCATTCCCGCCTGGGCGGGCGCCATTTCCATCGACCTGCTGCCGGGCGTACTGGTCTTCATTCTGGCAGCGGTTCACAGCGCAATCCGCAAGCAGGAGGAGAAGCTGCCCTTTGCCGAGCGCATCACGGCGGCCGAGCTTCTGCAGGCCTTGGAAGTGCAGCGCGCCGTGACGGCGAACGGCGGGCAACTCGGCGATATAGTCGCTCAGGCAGAAGCGGAGGAGCCGAACAACATCACCAGCCTCGACCCGAGGACGCGTGCAAAGGATCGGACGCATGAGGATCGATGAAGCGTTCAAGGCGCTGGTCCGGATTGAGGACGGTGTGCTGATGCGCGGTGCCTTCTTCGCGATGCTGGCGGCCGCGGGTGTCTTCCTGCTGATCGACCTGCGCGAGATCTCGGCGATGAACGCCGGACTGCCCGGTTTCGATCCGATGCTCGAGGATCGGCCGGTCCTGCCTCCCGCAGTGACCGAGGCTGCGCCCGACGGCCCGCCAGTCCAACCCGGAAGCTCCGACGAAGTGCTGCGCCAGCCGATGAGGTTCGATCTCCGATCCGGCGGCGTACTGGTCGCCGAGGGCACGCTCGACCTCGGCGCCGGTTCGCGCTTCGCCGAGGAGATCGAGGCGCGCGGCGAATATGTAACGACCGTGGCTCTCAACTCGCCGGGTGGTTCGGTGGACGATGCGCTCGCGATGTCGAAACTGATCCGTGAGAAGAAGCTCAATACCAAAGTGGCATCCAAGGCGCTCTGCGCGTCTTCCTGCCCGATCGTTTTTGCCGGGGGCGTGGCGCGTGTGGCGGAAAGGGACGCGCTGATCGGCGTGCACCAGGTTTTCAGCGGCGGCGAGGAAAGGCCGACGCCGGCACAGGCCATGTCCTTCGCACAATCCACCACGGCCAGAGTCGCCCGCCATCTCGATTCGATGGGCGTCGGCCCCGGCCTCTGGATCAACGCTCTCGAAACACCGCCGGACCGGCTCTATTACCTGACTGAAAAGGAGATGGTTGATTTTCATCTGACCACGGAGCCGGTCGCTACAGCCAAGACGAAGGGCTAGGCGCAGTGGCTTTCATGCGGAGATGCGTATATTTAAAGGCCTCTCAATTTTTCATTGAAACACTGACAGCCTCACGCCTCGTACGTCTCAGTCACCCTCATCGGGTATATTGAGTAGATGACCGCACGCCTTGCAGTGGACGGCGTCGGTGTCGTGCCTCTGCAAGCCGCATTGAGGGCAGGGGAAACTGACCTTATAGGGCCTGACAACGGCCTGGGCGAGCCGTACGAACAGCGATATGCCGACGATCATCGTGATGACGGAGGTGAGCTTGCCGAGCGTGCCCGGCAGGGTGATGTCTCCGAAGCCCGTCGTGGTGATCGTAGCCACCGTGAAATAGAGTGCATCGACGAAACCTTCGCCGCCTTCCCGGTGATAGAAGAACGTCGTGTAAACAAAGCCCGTGACGACGAAGAGGAACACGAGAAAGTTCAGACAGGCACGGAAGACATCCTGCAGATGCGACCACCCCGCGCGGCGAAGACCTTCCAGCAGGAGCGGACTTTTGCCGATCGCCCAGATGCGCATCACCCTGAGGAATGCGAAGTTGAACAGCAGGTCGGGAAAGAGAAGCGTGCCGAGAATGACCACATCGATCCAGGTCATCGGCCGTCGAAGGAAACGCTCAATCGAAGGCGCGGCCAACGCTCTTGCGATGAGCTCGCAACCAATCCATGCAGCGATGATGTAGTCGATTATCAGATAGGACGGACCCGATCTCAGATAGGGGCCGAGGATGAAAAAGGCAAGGATGCTAAGGTCAATGATGGCAAGCAGCGCCTGCCAGCGCAGCGCCCACGGATCCCGCCCGCGTTCCAATCTCTGAAGCGCCAGCCTTGTCGAATTTAACTTGGAATGCGCCCGCGGCTGGTCAGTCATATCCATGGAGCTGAAATAGGGGACGCGGAATCCCGGGTCAAGGAGCCTTGGCTGTTCAGGAACGTGGCGAATTCAACGTTGCAGCCGCGGCTGTTGAGGCAGCAATCCCAAATTTCGGCGTCGGAGCGAGTGTCAGACGCCCGCAAGCTTCCTTAGGTCGGCGACTGCGCCGGGGGCGGCGGCAAGGACGATCGAGCCGCGGGTCAAACTCTCTCCCTCAGTGGGGAAGGGCAGGTACCAGCCGCCCGCTTCCTGGACGAGGCAGTAGCCGGCGAGGCAATCCCAGGCGTGCATGTAGGGTTCGTAATAGCCCACCAGACGGCCGGCGGCGACATAGGCAAGCATGAGTGCGCCGGAACCGTTGCGCATGAAGGTGCCGCCCGCCTCCAGCAGGTTCTCGACCATCCTTCCGACGAAGGCCGGCTTGACATAGTTGTTGGCGCCAAGGCCGGTCACGTGATTGCGAATGGTGCGGGAGCCGTCGAGTGCGAGCGGCTTGCCGTTGAGACGTGCGCCGAGCCCGAGCGCGGCCGCATAGAGTTCCCCGTGGCATGGGGCGGCGATGACCCCCACAACCGGTATGCCGGCATGAACGAGGGCGATGGAGACGCACCAGTTGGGCATGCCGTTGACGAATGGGCTCGTGCCGTCGATGGGATCAACCGCCCATGTGAAGCCTGAGCGGCCGGAAACGAGGCCATACTCTTCGCCGAGCACGCCATCTTCCGGGTAGGCCTCCGCGATTCGATCGCGGATGAGATTTTCGACCTCGCGGTCGGCTATGGAAACCAAGTCCTGCGGATCGCGCTTCGTTTCGATGATCAGCGTTTCGCGGCGAGCGAAAAAATCGAGCGCCATCGCGCCTGCCTCGCGCCCGATAGTTTCGGCCAATGCCAGGCGGGCTTCGAGCCCAGGGACGACGTGAGATGTCATTAGGGAATCCTTGGTTGCAAATTGCCGGGGCTAACCGTTGATGAGAGCAATGCCGCGCTCCTTGAAGGCGATTGCCACATTCGTTTGGGGCGCAAGTGCCCGCTCCACCGCCGGGTCGACCACGAAGAGCGTCCCCGTTGCCGTCTTGACCTCGTACTCGACATGGTCGCCGAGATAGGCCGTATGGGTGATCTCGCCTGAAAAACTGCCGGCAGCGGACGGCTCCAGCGTGATCGCGTTCGGGCGCACCGCGAGCTTCGCCGGTCCCGGGCGCACGCCGCGACCGCTCACGCGATGCGTCAGCCGTTCCACGCGGATCGTGGCCTCCTGACCGTCGACGTTGATCACGTCGCAGGCAACGACATTGGCTTCGCCCATGAAGTCGGCGATGAAGGCGGAGGCCGGCGTTTCGTACAGTTCGCGCGGGGCGCCCTCCTGGGCTATGTTTCCGTCCTGCATCACGATGATGCGGTCGGAGACGGCCAGGGCTTCGTCCTGATCGTGCGTGACATAGACAGCGGTGAAACCGAGCCGCTGCTGCAATTCACGGATTTCGGTCCGGACGCGGCGCCTCAGCCTTGCATCGAGATTTGAAAGCGGCTCGTCGAGGAGAAGAACCTGGGGCTCCAGCACCAGTGCACGGGCGACCGCGACGCGCTGCTGTTGCCCGCCGGAGAGCTCGGCGGGCAGGCGCTGACCCATGCCGGGCAGGCCCACGAGGGCCAGTCCTTCCTCGGCTCTTTCGCGCGCTTCCTTGCGCCTCATACCTGACGACTCCAGGCCGTAGGCCACGTTGTCGAGGGCGTTCATGTGCGGAAATAGGGCATAGGACTGGAAGACCATCGAGACGTCGCGCTCGTTCGCGGGCAGCATCGTCACGTCCTTGCCGCCGATCAGGATGCGGCCGGATGTCGGATGTTCGAGGCCGGCGAGCATCCGAAGCGTCGTCGTCTTGCCGCAGCCGGAGGGCCCGAGCAACGTGACGAGCGTGCCTGGCTCGATGGTCAGCGAAAGGTCGGGAATGGCGGTGAAGGCACCAAATTGCTTGCATATGTTCCGAAAGACGACGGAACCGGGAGCCACGACGGTCATGCGGTTTTCTCCTGGGGAAGGGGCACGGGCGCGCGGGCAACGGCCTGGACGCGGTTTTCGCGCCGAAGCCTGCGTTCGCCGACGACAAGCTGGAAGCCGGCGATGACCGCTATCATCACCACGATCAGCATGGAGGAATAGGCGATCGCCACGCCGTATTCGCCGTTCTCGACCAGCCCGACGATATAGGCCGTCGCCATGTTGTACTCGGCGCTGACCAGGAAGATGACGGCGCTGATCGAAGTGATCGCGCGCACGAAGGAATAGACGAGGGCGGCCGTGATCGCCGGCCGCAGAAGCGGCAGAATGACCTTGCGGATGGTACGGAAGCTGTCGGCCCGGAGCGTCAGAGATGCCTCGTCCAGGCTTCGGTCGAGCTGGCTCATCGCCGCCACCCCGCCGCGCACGCCGACCGGCATGTTGCGGAAGACGAAACAAGCAACGAGGATCAGCGCGCTGCCGGTGATTTCGAGCGGCGGCAGGTTGAAGGCCATGATGTAGCTGATGCCGATGACCGTCCCCGGAATGGCGAAGCTCATCATCAGGGCGAACTCGAAGAGTTCGCGGCCGGCGAACCGCTGACGGACGATCAGATAGGCTGTGAGGAGGCCGACGGCTGCCGTCAGTGGTGCCGATATGAGGGCGATCTCCATCGTCGTCCAGAAGGAGTTCCAGGCAACGCCCGTCCAGGCGATGCCGCCGTCGCGTATTTCGACGGAGAAAGCCTTGATGTAATGGGCGAGCGTCAACGAGTTGTCCAGCCCCCAGGTCCTCACGAAGCCGCCGACGAGGATCATGCCGTAAACGACGAGCGTGAAGAGCGCCCATGGGATCACCAGGGCATGGACCGCGATCGAAACCATGCGGGGCAGCGCGGCGTGGGCGCCGCTGTCGCCCTTGCCGGTGACCGTCGCAAAGTTCCTTCCCGAAAGCCAAAAGCGCTGCGCCAGAAAGGCCGTGAGCGTGAAACACAGGAGAATGATGGCGAGCACGGCGGCCCGGGAGGGGTCGTTCTGCGAGCCGACGACGGCGAAGAAGATTTCCGTCGAAAGCACGCCATGGCTGCCGCCTAGCACCAGCGGATTTCCGAAATCGGCCATGCTTTCGATGAAGCCGATGAGGAATGCATTGGCGAGACCCGGCTTCATCAGCGGCAGCGAGACGCGCCAGAAGGTGCGCCAGCGGTCTGCCCTCAGCGTCTGCGAGGCCTCCTCCATCGATGGGCTTACGCCCTCGACGACGCCGATCAGCACAAGGAAGGAGATCGGCGTAAAGGATAGGACCTGCGCAATCCAGATGCCGGTGAGGCCGTAGAGCCAGCGGCCGGGCTCGACGCCGGTCAGGGTGGACAGGGCTTCGGTGATGACGCCGGACCGACCGAAGAGCAGGGTCAGCGCCAGGCCGACCACGAAGGGAGGCGTGATGATCGGCAGCACCGTCAACAGCCTGAGGCTCCGTTTGTAACGGAAGCCTGTACGGGTCGCGACCAGTGCGAAGGCAAGGCCGAGGATGGTCGAGCCGCCGGCCGTCATCACCGCCAGCCAGAATGTCCGCCAGGCGATCCCGCAGCGCCCGACGCCGACGACGCAGTCGAGGCTCCAGATCGACGGATCGACGATATTGCGGGTGAAGCCTTCCGGATTGAAGGAGCCGTCGAAATCCTGGAAGGCGCCGACCAGCATGCTCCCGACGGGATAGAAGACGAAGACGGCGACGAGAAAGACAAGCAGCGAGATGGCCGACACGACGAAAGCGTCGCCCTTCATCACCCCGCGTTCGGCAATCCCGAAGGCGAAAATGAGGACGAAGACGAGCGCCGCGAGCACCGCTCCCGCTCCCATGGAGGGCTGGCCCTCCGCAAGCGCGCCGAACAGCGCTTCGCTGACCGTCCAGTTCCAGCCGGAAAAGCCGATGGCGAGGCCCTGAAGGGCCAGAACGACGATGCCGCCTGCGCCTGTCCAGGCAAGAAAGCTTCCTCGCCGCGCCGGATCGCCGATGAAGCGGGCAGCGGCGGCGACCATCATGGCCAGCGCCGGGAGCATCAGCCACCATTTGCCAAAGGAAGCGATCTGGACGAGACCCGGCGCGGCAACCGGTTCTTCCGGAAAGGCTGAAAGCCAGCCGAAACCGAAGAAACCGCCGTCGATCCTGTACCAGGGAAGGAGCACGAAAGCGGCAAGCCCGAGAGCCAGCGCGATATCCAGTCTGCGGTTGTGAGTTTTCATGGATAGGCTTGTCCGTGCCGCCGTGTCACGATGAATCGTTCCGAATACAAGCCAGATCGCTGCCGTTGGATAAGAGCGCGATGCGACCGGAGCAGCTCACCTCGCCGAGATTGTCGGAGTCGAGCCGGCGGTTTCCCGACGGCTCGACTCCTTTGAAAGGCGCGTTGCGCGATCAGTTCGCGGCTGCGCCGATCTCCCGGTCCCAGCGCTCCAGGAGCTCTTTGCGCTTGGCCGGATCGCCGTAAGTCTTGAAGTCGTAATCGATCAGCTTGATGTCCTCGAACTTCGGCGCCTCTTCCGGCACCTTGGCCGTCTTGTTGGAGGGAAGCTGGAACGATTTCGCCTCCTTCATACTGGACTGCACGTCGGCGGAGAGCGCCCAGTCATACCATTTCTTGGCATTGTCGAGGTTCTTTGTGCCTTTGATGATCGACATCGAGCCGATTTCGTAGCCGGTGCCTTCGCAGGGCGCCACGGACTTCACCGGGAAGCCTTCCACCGTCTGCGCGACCGCATCGTGCATGAACACGATGCCGATTGCGGTTTCCCCCCGCGCCGCGGCCTTCACCGGTGCGGAGCCGGACTTCGTGTATTGCGACACGTTTGCGTTCAGCTTCTTCAGATAGTCGAAAGCCTCGTCCTCGCCCATGATCTGAACGAGCGTTGCGAGCGCCGTATAGGCGGTGCCGGAAGAATTTGGATTGGCAATCTGAACTTCACCCTTGAAGGACGGGTCGAGCAGGTCCGCCCAGCACTTCGGCTCCTTCAGGTTCTTCTGCTTGAAGATCTCTGTGTTGTAGCCCCAGCCGAGCGCGCCGGCATAGACGCCGACCGTCCGATAGCCGGCGCTCTCGGCCTGCTTGACGGCCCATTCATGCAGCTCACCGAGCATCGGCGACTTGTATTCGAGCGTCAGTCCCTCGGAGGCGGCCTGCAGATGCGGGTCGCCGGTGCCCGCCCACCAGATGTCCGTCTTGGGGTTGCGCGCCTCGGCCCGGATCTTCGCGTAGGTTTCGCCCGAAGACAGGCGAACCATGTTGACGGAGATGTCGGTCTTCTTTTCGAAAGCGCCCTTCATCTGCTCGCAGATCACCACGTCGGCCGAGCAGATCAGATTGAGATTTCCATCGGCTCGCGCGGAAAAGGCAAAGAACGTCGCGCCCGCGGCGAGCGCTGCCGCGGCCAGTTTAACCAAACCCATCGGTTCCTCCCAGATTGTGCCGGCGCCTCCGTGCCGGACGCTTTTTGCAAGCGCGTGCAAATGCTGCACGAGGATACGGGGAGTGTCAATAAGATTGTTCGATATTGCACGATATGACTGCGTTGCACGCATTTGCAAAATAGTGCAATTCTGCGTGCAAGGTCGAGGAGAGATCGTGATGCCGCAGAAGCCGTTTGTCAGCGCCCAGGAAGTCGCAGAGCGGGCGGGAGTCTCACGTTCAGCCGTCTCCCGTACCTTTACGCCCGGCGCGAGCGTCTCGCCCGAAACACGGCGGAGGGTGGTAGAGGCGGCGGAAGCGCTCGGCTATCACGTCAACCATCTCGCGCGCGGACTGATGCGCAACGAGAGTGGCATCGTCTGCCTTATCGTATCGGAGATGAGCACGCCCTACCGTGCCAACCTGATCCGGGCGATGACGCAGCAATTGCAGAACGCCGGCAAGGTCGCCATGCTGATCAACACGGACCGCTCGGACGACAGCGTGGATCTCGCATTGCGGCAGGCGATCCGGTACCGCGCCGATGCATCGATCATCCTGTCCGGCATGCCCGACCGGTCGATTACCCAGCTCTGCCTCAAGAACGGCCAGCGCCTCGTCCTCATCAACCGCGACGACGACCAGCAGGGCCCGCTTCGCATCAATCTCGATGACGCGGAGGCGGCGGGGCGGGTGGTCACCGCTTTCGTGCGCGCCGGCTGCCGGCGTCTTGCCTTCGCGAATTCGCAAGCCGGCACCCCGAGCCTGATGGCGCGCGAACACGGCTTCGTGGCGACGGCAAGAGCAATGGGCCTCCCGGTTCTTGTCGAGCGTCACGGGCCGACAAATTACGAAAGCGGCCGCGTTCTGGCGCAGCGGCTGCTGACGCTCGGCGAGCGCCCCGATGCGGTCTTCTGTGCCACTGATCTCCTTGCCTGCGGCTTCATGGATGCCGCGCGCCACCAGTTCCGGGTCTCCATTCCCGATGTGCTCTGTGTCGCGGGTTTCGACGACATTGAACAGGCGGCCTGGTCCTCCTATGACCTGACCACTTTCGCCCAACCCGTCGATAGGATAGCCCAGGAGGCGGTGGCTTGGCTCGTCAATGAGAGGCAGGAACCGGTCGACCATTCGGTACGCTTCCAGCCTGATCTCGTTTGGCGCTCATCCATCCGGGGAGGGTAGCTACGGTTCGACTCACCGCAGATGGTATTCGCGAGCCGATTTAATGCGAATACCCCCAATTTGTTACTGGTTATAGTAATACGTTTGTGTAATATCCCACTTGCACCGACACATCTTCTTGCATCGCTATGGCTTGTAATGGGCTGTGCTGGAGAACGTATTGCCGTGTCCGTGCTCTCTTATTGAGCTGGTGGGAACTGAATGGGGCCCTGACCGATACCGGTCGGGGCCTTTCGCTCGGGTAGGCTCGGATTTCGCCAGGCGTCGAGCTTCGAATTGCGTGCGGTGCCCCAGCCCCGGCGAGGCCAGTCGCTGAAGCGCCAAGCCTCTGACCGTCTTCCCCCGTTCGAGACGGCTGACGAAGGACTAGCACGCATAATGCTTCGGCTCCACTGACCCATCAGGGCTACCACCGGTGAATATCGGGGATATCTGAGCAATTCCAAAGAAAAGTGCGCAGCGGTTTTCCGCCCGGAGGTGTGCAGCTTCAGGGAGCTAGACGGAAGCTTCCAGAAATGCGCGCGAAAAACCCGGTTCCGTTACCTCGATCGTCCCTTCAGGGATCTTCAGCAATCTCTCGACAGCCATCCCGTAGGTGCGCATCCAGCCATCCAGCGTCCGCGCCGCGCCGTCCAGGTCCCCGGCTTCGGTCTGCTGCAGAGCCCGATGCATCGTCTTGGCGACGCCAAGCCGCAAGTACAACAGCATCGGCGCGAGGGCTTCAGGATCGGGCGCGTCGAGGCTCCCCTCCTTGTGACCGCGCCTCAGAAGTTCGGTTAGAAAGGGAAGTGTCACCGCGCTGACCGCTGCGTCGATGCGATGATAGAGGACGATGTTCTCCGGCTTGAAAAGTGCGTTGAATGTATTCTTCAACTGTGGCGCCATTTCCACTTTCAGGCGCCGCGAACCCGCGAAAAGGGCATTCAGCTGGCCGACGGCATCGAGGGAGGGATCCTCGAATACCGTTTGCAATTCCTTTAGGCTGTGGCGTGCCATGCGTGCGGCGACTGCCTCCAGCAGTGCCTCCTTCGAAACGAAGTAGTGATAGAACGCCCCCTTGGAAACATTCGCCTCCCGGATCACGTCGTTGACAGTCGTGTTTTCGTATCCCTGCTCGAAGAAGAGGCGTTCAGCGCAACCGATGAGCTCATTCGTTCTGACGTCAGGTGATTTCTTCACTCGTGGCATCGATTTGTCCTGAACCGGAGAAATACGTTCTACACGTGTTGGCAGGCTGCGCGAAGTCCTGCTCGCAATTATAGACCGACGGTCGGTCTAATGCTAACATAACAATTGATGCGGGTGAATTTCAGGAGTAGTTCGTGCGGCTGATGCAGCAGATGAGGCGCTACGCGGCAGGTATTGCGATAGCCGCCGCAGTCGGTGCGGTTGCCTTCTGGTATGCGACCCGGGCGGTGCCCGTTTCGATCGTGACGCCGAAGCGCGGCGATGCGGCGGAGATCGTCTATGCCAGCGGGGTCGTGGAGCCGCGCGTCTGGGCAAAGGTCACTTCGACAGTGCGCGAGCGGATCGTCGAGCAGTGTAACTGCGAGGGCGAACGAGTGGAAAAGGGTGCCGTGCTCGCGCGCCTGGACGATACGGAGGCGCGGGCGATTCTGAGCGAGCTGCAGGCGCGCCTGTCGCTTGCCCAGGAAGAATACAGCCGCAAGCTCGCCTTGGCAGAAAGAAACACGATAAGCGAGCAGACCGTGGACAGGGCACGCACCGACGTCGCTCAATTGGAGGCGTTGATCGCGGGACAAGAGGCGCGGCTTGCCGCCTACGTGCTGCGTGCGCCCAGTGACGGGCGGGTGCTTCGGCAAGACGGTGAGATCGGCGAGGTCGCCGAGCCTGGGACAGTTCTCTTCTGGGTCGGAGAGCCGCGACCGCTGATCGTGGAGGCCGAGGTGAACGAGGAGGACATTCCGCGGGTCGAAGTCGGCCAAAATGCCTATCTTCGGTCGGATGCCTTTCCAGAGCGCGCGCTCGAGGCGGTTGTCGACAGCATTACGCCGAAAGGCGATCCTGTTACGAAGACTTACCGCGTCCGCCTTCGCCTGCCTGAGGACACGCCGCTCAGAATCGGCATGTCGACCGACGTAAACGTGGTGGTTCGCCTGTCGCGCAATGCTCTGGTCATCCCCGCGGCAGCGGTCAGTGGGACCAGAGTCGCGGTGGTTGAAGGGGGAACGGCGAAACTGCGCGAGATCGAAACCGGCATCCGTGGCACGGACGGTGTAGAGGTCCTTTCCGGCCTTGAAGAAACCGCACGCATAATCTCGCCCTTATCCCCCGATTTTGCCGACGGGACTCGGGTGGATGTGGTGCAAACAGCGACGAATTGAACGCCATGCGCCTGATCTTCGACATCGCCTTGACGCACGTCGCCGGCCGCGGCCGCCAGACGCTCGTTGCGGTTATCGGTGTCGCTGTCGGCGTCGGCTTCTCGATCGCCATGGCGGCGCTGATGCAGGGCGGGCAGGACGATTTCGTTCGCCAGCTCGTCGACACGATGCCGCATGTCGATGTGACCGATGAGCAGCGCTCGGCGCGGCGGCAGCCGGCGGAAGACCTCTTCGAAGCCGTCGCCATATCCGGGCTGAGGCCGAGGGACGACCGGCGCGGCATCATCAATCCGACGAAAGCGGCATCCTGGCTCGAAGAATGGATGCCCGGGCGGCTGGCCGCCGTCGTGAACGTGCAGGGCGTGATCCGCTACTCCGGCCGCGAAGTCGGCGCCGTGGTGATCGGCATCGAGCCGGAGAAGGAGGTGAAGGTCTCGCCCATCGTCGAGGATTTCGAGTCCGGCAGCTTCGCCGCGCTTGCGGCCGGCGGCAACAACGTCGTCATCGGCGATACGATGGCCTCGAGGTTGGGTGCCGGTCTCGGCGACACGATTACCGCCGTGTCGTCGGAAGGCCTTGCCCGCAACTTCAAGATCGTCGGCCTGTTTCATACCGGCACCACGGCGCGCGACGAAGGCGAGGCTTATGTTCTGCTGAAGAACGCCCAGATCCTGTCCAACCGACCGAATGCAATCAACGAGATCCGCATCAAGCTCGACGATCCGAACGCCGCGCCCACCATCGCGCGCCGAGTGGAGGCCGAACTCGGCTACAAGACGGTCGCATGGCAGGAGGCGAACGAGTCCATTCTCGAAGCGCTCGTCGTGCGCAACGTCATCATGTACACGGTCGTCGCCGCGATCATGCTGGTGGCGGGTTTCGGCATTTTCAACATCGTGTCCACCATCACGCACGAGAAGGCGCGCGACATCGCCATCATGAAGTCGCTCGGCTTTTCGCAAGCCGACATGCGCCGTCTGTTCGTGATGGAGGGGCTGGCGATCGGCATCGCGGGTTCACTTCTCGGCTGGGCGCTCGGTTTTGCGATCACCTACGCGCTTTCCCGGGTGCGGTTCGAAATTGCGGCAACCGGCCAGGAAATGACCAGGCTGCCGATCGCGTGGAGCATTCTTCACTACGCCGTAGCGACAGCCTTCGCCCTGTCCTCGGCAGCGGTCGCCGGCTACCTCCCCGCCCGCCGCGCAGCACGCGTCAATCCGGTGGACATCATAAGGGGCGCGACATGAGTCCGCTGATCGAGGCTCGCGGCCTCACGCGTATATTGCATGAGACGGTTCCGGTAACGCTGGTGAAGGACATCGATCTCATCATCGAGGAAGGCGAGTTCGTGGCCGTTACCGGCCCTTCGGGGTCGGGAAAGTCGTCGCTGCTCTATCTCCTGGGGCTGCTCGACCGGCCGACGGAGGGTAGGCTGCGCGTCCGCGGCCGCGATACCGAGCCGATGAGCGAGAAGGAGCGGGCGGAGACCCGCCTCGCTACCATGGGGTTCGTCTTCCAGTTCCATTTCCTCCTGCCGGAATTTACCGCGCGCGAGAACGTCGAGATTCCCATGCGCAAGCTCGCCCGCCTCGGGCGCGACGAGATGCGGGCGCGGGCGAGGGACTTGCTGTCCTCGCTCGGCCTCGCCGATCATCTCGACAAGCGGCCGGATCAGCTCTCGGGCGGCCAGCGCCAGCGCGTGGCGGTCGCACGGGCGCTTGCCAACGATCCGCCGCTGATCCTGGCAGACGAGCCGACCGGAAGCCTCGACAGCAGGAGTTCGGAGCAGGTATTCGCAATTCTCGACGGACTTGTCCGCGAGCGCGGCAAGACGGTCGTCGCGGTGACGCACGACCTGGACATGGCTGCTCGAATGGACCGGCGAATCCACCTCGTGGACGGCGAGGTCAGCAAGGAAGAATAGATGCGCGCGTTTCGCCGAACGGCGCGGAACCGGCCGGCGGATGCTCAGCGCTGCTCGTCCATTTCGGCAAGCTTGCGCACGCGGCGCCGGAAGTCCTCGTCGGTGGAGAATTCGGCAGCGAGGTAGGCTGCAACGAGATCCCTGGCCAACCATGCGCCGACGATCTGGGCGCCGATGCACATGACGTTGACGTCGTCATGCTCCACCGACTGATGGGCGGAATGCACGTCATGGCAGACCGCTGCGCGGATACCTTTCACCTTGTTTGCCGCGATCGAGGCGCCGACGCCGGTGCCGCAGACCATCAGCCCGCGATCCGCCTTGCCCTCGATGATCGAAGAAGTGACCATCTTTGCGATGTCGGGGAAGTCTACGGGGTTCGCATCGTATGAGCCTGCGTCGTACACCTCGTGGCCGAGCGAGGTGACATGGTCGATGATCGTGGCCTTGAGGTGGAAGCCAGCATGGTCGGAACCGATGACGATACGCATATTGGTGTCTCCTGGAGAAAAGATTACTGGGCGATCAGACGGGGCAGCCACAGCGTGAAATCCTTCGCTAGGGTGAGGATGACAAGCGTGGAAACCAGCGGAATGTAGAAAGGCACAAGTGCCCGCAGCAACTGCCGGATCGAGACTTTGGCGATATCCGACACGAGGAACAGCGACAAACCCATAGGCGGCGTCAGCAGTCCGAGCATCAGGTTGAAGATCGTCACGATGCCGAGTTGAACCGGGTCGACACCGGCCATCACGAGCGGCGGGGCGATGATGGGAACGAGAAGCAGCGTTGCGGTCGTCGAGTCGAGGAACATGCCGGCGACGAAGAAGATCAGATTTGCGATGATCAGCAGCATCAGCGGGTCCTTCGACCAGCCAAGCAGCGCTGCGGCAAAGGTCTGAGGCACCTGCTCGACCGCGAGAATCCAGCCAAAAAGCGCAGCAGAGGCGACGATGATGAGGATAGCGCTGGAGCTGCGAGCCGTCAGAACCGCCGAATGCCACAGATGCGCCGGCGTCAGTTCGCGGTACAGGACGCCGCTGATGAAGATGACATAGACGGCCGTTATCGCGGCCGCCTCGGTCGGTGTGAAGGCGCCGGCCGTCATGCCGCCGACCATGAGCGCCGGAGCAAGAATGGCCGGGAGCGCCGGCACCAATGTGCCGACCAGCTCGCCTGCCGTCGGCCAGCGCTCCGCACGTGCATGGCCGTGTCGGATGGCGACGATCAGCACGGTGAGCATTAGCAGCGCGGTGCACAGCACGGCGGGCATGATGCCGGCTACGAGGAGCTGGACGATCGAGACGCTCGTGACCGAGCCGTAGACGATCAGCGGGATGGAAGGCGGGAAGATCGGCCCGAGCGTCGCGGAAGCGGCAGTTACCGCGCCGGCGAAGGATGGATCGAAGCCGCGCTTCTTCATGGCATCGATCTCTATGCGCCCCAGCCCCCCGATATCAGCCAGCGCCGCCCCGGACATTCCGGAAAAGATCAGGCTTCCGAAGACGTTGACCTGCGCCAGGCCACCCGGCATTCGCCCGACGAGCGTATAGGCGAAGCGGAAGATGCGATCGGTAATGCCGGAAAGGTTCATGAGGTTGCCGACGAAGATGAAGAGAGGCACGGCCACCAGCGGAAACGAATCCAGCGCATAGGTGATCCGCTGGGCAAGCAGCCCGAACGGCAAGCCTTCGACAAGTACGTAGAGAATTGACGGCAGCAGGATGGCGTAAACCACCGGGAAGCCAAGCATGAACAGACCGAGGAAGGCCGCAACGACCAGAAAACCCATGAAACGACCTCTCAGACTGCGACGTTCTTGTCCGCCTGCGGCGGCTTGCGCAGATGCAGAAGATGAACGAGCGCCGCACCCGCGAAACCGAAAAGCGTAGCGCCCAGAAATATCCAGAATGGGATGCCGAGGGTCGGCGTGGCGTTGGTCAGGTTCCGGGTGATATTCATGGCAGTGACCCAGCCGATGAACCCCGTGACGCCGATCGCGCAGATCGAAATCGCGACATTCACGATTGCGCGCGCCTTCCTCGACATTGCAGCCTTGAACTCGCCCATGACGATATTCTCGCCATGCCCGACCACGAGGGGATAGGCGAGGAACACCAGGCAGATGAGCAGGAAGCGCGTCAGTTCCTCCGCGCCGATGAAGGGCAGCCCGAAGACGCTGCGCATGATGACCTGAGCCGTCGGAACGATGACCAGACCCGCCATCACGGCAACCACGACAATCGTCAGGACACGTTCGGGCAGACGCATCTTCTCCCCTCCCATTCTTACTGAAAAATGCAGGCGTTGCAGGGACAAGGGACAGTGGCTTGCCCCTGCAGCTCGTCGGTTACTTCACCGCTTCGATCTGCTCGATGAGCGGTGCGAAATTCGGGAAGTCCTGCCCGATCTGGGCGCCGACCTTTTCCCTGAAGGCCGCCACGTCGAGTCCTTCGGCCTCCGTGATGACGGTCATGCCGCGGCCCTTGAGTTCCTTGACCAGATCAGCCTCGGATTCCGTCGCCATCTTCAGCGATTTCTGGGCCTCCTCGTCGAGGACTTTCGTCAAAGCCGTGCGCTGCTCTTCGCTCAATCCCTGCCAGACTTCCTCATTGATGAAGACGGCGAGCACGGCGCGCATGTGACCCGTCATCGACAGATGCGATTGCACCTCGTTGAGATTGTTGGAGGCGATCATGGTCAGTGGATTTTCCTGGCCGACCACCACGCCCGTCATCAGCGCGGTCGGGAGTTCGGCAACTTCGACCGGGGTGGGGATCGCGCCGAAGCCCTTGACCATGGAAACCCACAGTTCGAGCGGGACCGCTCGGAAAGGCTTGCCGGCAAGGTCCGCCGGTGTCTTTACCGGGAAGTTGGAGGAGATGTGGCGGTCACCCCGATAGATGCGCCCGACGATCCGCACGCCCTGTGCGATGAGCTTCTCGTTGATCGCCTGAAGGGCCGGCGACGACTGCGGGTCCGTCGCAGCGAGCGCATGGGCGCCGTCGCGATAGATGAAAGGCGCGTTGAAAACCGCGACCTCAGGCACCAATCGTGCGAGGGAAGCGAAATCATGATGGCCCATGGAGATCGAGCCCATGCGCACGCCATCCACCATTTCCGCGACCCCGCCGAGCTGGCTGGCGGGATAAACGGTGACGGTGACTTCGCCGCCGGTCGCGGCCGCAATGCCCTCCGCCGCCTGTGCCGCATAGACCGTCTGGATGTCTCCCTCTGCGCCCACATGCGCATAGCGCAGTTCGGTCGCGGAAGCGGCTCCGGCCAACAATGCGGCTCCCAGCATGGCGCCGGCCACCCGGCCATGTTTCAGAAAGTTCAGCATGCTCTCCTCCCTGGATAAAACTAGCTGTCTGCTTCTTTTTCCTCTTCCTGCGGCGCGCCCTTCCTGGTGAAGGCAGCTATGTAGCTTTTGCGCCGAAGCTCGTCGCCGATGGCGAAATGCTCGCGCAGCATCCTGTCGGCCTTGTCCGGGTCGCGCGCGAGAATGGACAGGAAGACCTCCCGATGGGCTTCCACGAGATAGTCGGTGATGCCCGGCGCGTCGCTCGTTTCGGCGCGCCTCTGGACATGGCTGCGCTTCAGAAGGTCGGATATTGAGCGGTAGACCGTGACGAGCGCGGGACTGCGGCTGGCCTCGACGATCGCCATGTGAAAGGCGAAGTCCGCAGCACCCCCGTCTTCGGCGTTGTGGAGCGTGTCCATCAGCCGGGTCAGCAGGCCGCCAATGCGTGAGAGGTCGCTATCCGTCGCGCGGATGCAGGCAAGACGGATGGCCTGGCACTCGATCGCGACACGGGCCTGCATGATGTCGTCGAGCATGTCGGGCTGCTGGGCGAGGCAGAACGTCAGGAAATCACCGAAGACGCCCACGTCGGCCTTGCGCACGAAGGCGCCCTTGCCATGGCGGATGTCGAGAAAGCCGAGATTGGCGAGCGACCGCAAAGCCTCCCTCAGCACCGGTCGCGATACGCCGAGGGCCAGGCAAAGCTCCCTCTCGCCCAACAGCCTGTCTCCCACCTTGAGCGCACCGGACAACAGCTGCTCCCGGAAGAAGGAGAGAACCTTTTCCGTTCCCGCAAGTTCGTCGGCACTGTCGGATAGCACAGGGTTCATGCAAATGGTCCCAACTGGTATTACCAGTAAGCACCACATGCGTTTGCCCGTCAAGACGCGCTGCTTGAATTATTGGAAACTTGTTGAGAATGGTCGCGCACCGAACCGGGCAGGGGCGCGGGTCACAAGAATTTCAGGTGCGGCGAGGGACCGCGCTGCAGCAGCAACGAGTGCTGCCGGCTTGGGCTATCGCTTTGAACTGCTCAATCCAGGGAGCAAACCGCAGTGGCGAGAATTTCCAGGCGGATGCCGGGTGAAAGGAGCTCCGTGACGACTGTCGCCCGCACGGGAAATGGAGGCGCGAAGAATTCGCGGTATATCTTGTTCATGCCCGGGGCATCGGCCCTGTCGATGAGATAGACCTGTATCTGCACGACAGCGGCTAGCGTGCTTCCGGCGGCTTCAAGCGCCTGTCGGAGGTTGGAGAATACCTGTCGCGCCTGGCACTCGATGTCCCCGGTGACGAGTTCGCCGGTCTCCGGGTTCTTTGCTATGTGGGCCGATCTCACGATCCGGCCCACCTTCACGGTACCGCTCAAGGGAGCGCGGGATGCAGCAATTCCGGTTTCGATTTTCTCGAACATTCGTGTTCCTCCCGCCTTGCTGAATTCGGACCGTGCGCTGCGATCAAGCACCCTCGAGCACCGCATGGGCGAGGACCTCGACGCGCAGGCCCGGGGTGATGAGCTCCTTGACGACCACGGTCGCGCGCACCGGATAGGGCTCCCTGAAGAACTCGGTATAGATCCTGTTCATGCCGGGAGCGTCGGCTCTTTCGGTGAGAAACACCTGCATCTGCACGACATTTGCGAGGGACCCGCCGGCGGCCTTGATCGCGATTTCGAGGTTCTGAAGCGTGCGGCGTGCCTGCGTCTCGATGTCGCCAAAGACCGGCTCGCCGGTGACCGGGTCCTCCGAGACGTGAACGGACCAGAAAAGACCGCCGGCGTGAACCGCTTCGCTGACCGGAACATCCGACGGATCGGCGCCGGTATCGATGACTTCAAACATGCTCTTCCTCGCTCGTTTCTGTTGTCGGATAGCTCACTGCGGGATTTGGTCGAAACGCGTGACGAACTTCGTGTTCAGATACCCGTCGAATGTCTCGGAGCCTCCCTCGCTCCCGTAGCCGCTGTCGTTGATTCCGCCGAAGGGAGTCTCCGGCAACGCCAGGCCGAAATGGTTGACGCTCACCATTCCGGCTGCAAGAGCGCGTGCGGCATTCTGTGCACGGCTGCTCGAGCCTGTGAACACATAGGACGCCAGACCGAAGGGCAGACTGTTGGCGCGCCGGATCACCTCGTCGAAATCGCCGAAGGGCGTGACGACGGCGATCGGTCCGAAGGGCTCCTCCTTCATCAGGCGCAGTTCGTCGGTGCCGGCGGCGACCACGGTTGGCGCATAGAAAAAGCCCGCGTTCCCGACGCGTTCGCCGCCGGTGACGATCTCGGCACCCTGCTCGCGCGCGTCCCGGACGAAACCTTCCATGGCAGCGACGCGTCGGCCGTGGCAGAGCGGGCCCATCTGTACGCTCTCCTGGAAACCGTTGCCGACCCTTGTCGATGCGATCTTCTCGGCAAAGCGTGCCAGGAAACGGTCGTGCCCTTTCGCCTGCACGTAAAACCGCGTCGGAGAGATGCAGACCTGGCCGGCATTACGCACCTTCTGGCCGGCAAGCGCATCGGCTGCCGCCTCGATGTCGGCGTCGTCGAAGAGGATCACCGGTGCATGCCCCCCGAGCTCCATCGTGGACCGTTTCATGTGCCTGCCTGCAAGGCTCGCGAGATGCTTCCCGACCTCGACCGAACCGGTGAAGGAGATTTTTCTGACTTCCGGCGCCGCCAGCAGCGTCTCCGACAGGTGGGCCGGGTCGCCCCAGAGGATGTTGAGACAGCCGTCCGGCAGCCCGGCCTCTTGCATCAGCCGGCCGATCGCGACCGTGGAGGAGGGGGATTCCCCCGGTCCCTTGAGGATGATGGTGCAGCCGCTCGCAAGCGCCGCCACGACCTTGCGCAGCGCCTGGCTGAAGGGGAAATTCCAAGGCGTGAAGGCGATGCAGACCCCGACCGGCTCGCGAAGGACCATCTGCTGCACGCGCGGATCGCGGGCGGGAATGACCCGCCCGTAGATGCGGCGCGCTTCCTCCGCATGCCAATCGGCATGGTCGGCGGCGAAACGGATCTCGCCGATCGCCTCGCTGAGCGGCTTGCCCTGGTCGCGCGTCATGTTACGGGCGATCTCGTCGGCATGCTTGCGCGCGAGGTCTGCGAAGCGGCGCAGGATCCGGCCCCGCTCGAGCGGTGAGCGATCCTTCCAGCTCTCGAAAGCGCGCTGCGACGAGGCCACGGCTTCGGCAATCTCGCCATCGGCCGCAAAAGGCAGCCGGGCAATCGTCTGGCCCGTCGCGGGATCCACCACCTCGGTGCTCCGCTCTGCCTCGTATATCCAGCGGCCATCGATCAGTATGCCGAGGCGCTCATAGGGGACTGCAGTGGTTTCCGGATTCATGCTCTTTCCTCAGCCGACATGTCCCTGCGCGCGTGCCCAGGCCAGCGTATCGTCAAGCGCCAGCCCCATGCGCGTCATCAGGTCGTCGACCTGCTCGTCATCGATGATCATCGCGGGGCAGAGGCTCACCATGTCGCCGAGGCCGCGTGTCAGGACGCCGCGGGCGGTCGCGAACTTGCCGGCCTGGTTTGCCACCTGCCAAGCCGGCGGGAAATTCTCCCTGGTCGCTTTATCCTTGACGAATTCGAGGCCGGCGACGAGGCCGACGCCGCGCGCTTCCCCGATCAGCGGATGCTCGCCGAGCTTACGCACGCGATCCTGGAAAGCGGGGGCGACGGAGCGTACATGGCCGACGATGTCGATCTCCTCGTAGATCGTCAGCGCTTCGAGCGCCACGGCGGCTGCAACCGGATGGCCGCCATAGGTGAAACCGTGCGAGAAAGTGCCGATCTTCCGGCTCTGGTCGACAAGTGCGTCAGCGATCTTCTCGTTGATCATTAGGGCGGAGATCGGCATGTAGGCCGCCGACAGCTGCTTGGCGCAGCTGATCATGTCCGGCTTTAACCCGTAGGTTTCTGAGCCGAACATGTTGCCTGTGCGGCCAAAACCGCAGATCACCTCGTCGGCGATGAGCAGGATATCGTATTTGCGGAGAACCGCCTGGACCTTTTCGAAATAGGTTTTCGGCGGGGTGATGACGCCGCCTGAAACCATGACGGGCTCGGCGAAAAAGGCGGCGATCGTTTCCGGACCCTCTTCGAGGATTATCGCTTCGAGATTGTTGGCCATCCGCGTGGCGAAGTCTTCCTCCGTTTCCCCGGTCTCGGCGAAGCGCCAGTAGTGCGGGCAATCGGTATGGAGAATGTTGGCGATCGGCAGATCGAAATCGCGGTGGTTGAACGGCAGGCCGGTGAGGCTCGCGGTCGCGACGGTGACGCCATGATAGGCCTTGCGGCGCGAGATGATCTTCTTCTTCTCGGGACGCCCGAGAGCGTTGTTGTAGTACCAGATGAGCTTGATCGCCGTGTCGTTCGCCTCCGACCCGGAGCCGGCGAAGAACACTTTCGACATCGGGACCGGCGCGATCGACAGGAGCTTCTCCGCAAGCCTGATGCCCGGCTCCGTCGATTTATGGGCGAAGGAATGATAGAAGGGCATCGTTTTGAGCTGACGCGTCGCGGCTTCGACGAGGCGCTGCTCGCTGAAGCCGAGACCGGCGCAGAACAGGCCTGCCAATCCCTCGATGTAGCGTTTTCCTTCGTCGTCGACGACATAGATGCCGTCGCCGCCGGTGATCACGTGCGGCCCGGTTTCCTGATGCACGGCCAGGTTCGTGTAGGGGTGGACGAGGCTCTGCTTGTCGAGAGCGTGGAGGGAATTCGGACGGTCGTTCATGTGCGGCTCCATCGGCAACCGGAGTTCGGATCAGGCGATCACGTGGACATCCTCGGCGCGCCAGGTCACGTGGCATTCGGAAATGCCTTCGAGCCTGCGCGCATCGGCGCCGGGGACCCGCATGCGGATTGGCTGCGTGCCGAGCTTTCCGATGACGAGCAGGTTGTCGCCATAGTTGATCGTGCTGTCGATCTTCAGCGGCTGGCGTCCGTCCTGTGAGGTTTCGGCGATGCGGATCATTTCAGGTCTCAGCAGCAGATCGGCCCGGCGGTTGCGGTCCGCTTGGCGGCTCCGCGCCTCGACGATCCCGACCGGCGTGTCGAACCTTCCGTTGCCCAGCGAGGAGGCCTCGATGAGGTTGCTGTCGCCGATGAAGGATGCGACGAAGCGGGTCTTCGGCGCGCGGTAGATCTCGTTCGGCGTGCCGACCTGTTCGATCCGGCCCTGATTGAAGACGGCGATCCGGTCTGACATGGTCATGGCCTCCGACTGGTCGTGGGTGACATAGACCATGGTGACGCCGAGGTCCTTGTGGATGCGCTTCAGTTCCACCTGCATGTGCTCGCGCAGCGCCTTGTCGAGGGCGCCGAGCGGCTCGTCGAGCAGAATGATGTCCGGTTCGAAGACGAGAGCACGGGCAAGCGCCACGCGCTGCTGCTGCCCGCCGGAGAGTTCGGCGGGCACGCGCCCTTCGAAACCCTGAAGCCCGACCTTGGCCAGTGCCTCGCGGCAACGGCGCTCCTTGTCTTGCTTGGCGACGCCGCGCATGCGCAGCGGAAATCCCACATTGTCGGCGACCGTCATGTGCGGGAAGAGCGCATAGTTCTGAAAGACCATGCCGATATTGCGCTTGTGCGGCGGCAGGTTGTCGATCGCGCGTTCGCCGAGGCGGATCTCGCCGCTTGTCGGGTGCTGGAAGCCGGCGATCATCATCAGCGTCGTCGTCTTGCCGGAGCCGGAGGGGCCGAGGAAGGAGACGAACTCGCCGGCCTTGATGTCGAGCGAAACGTCGTCGGCAGCCATATGCCTGCCGTCATAGGTCTTGGTGATGTTGCGAAGGGTGAGGGAACGGGCAATCATGGCTATGCTCCAAAATCAGGATGCCGCGGCGGCCGGCTCGGCTGCGCCGTTGCCGTCGGCCTGGCCCAGAGGGCGCGTGCGGCGGCGCACGAGTTGCGGCGCGAGCCAGATGCAGACGCCGGCGAGAACGAGCAGGAATAGAAAGGACGAGGCGGCGGAGATGGTCGGATCCGCCTCCTGGCGGACGGCGTTGAACATCTGGCGCGGCAAGGTCGCCTTGTCGCGGCCGGAGATGAAGAGGGCGATGACGGCCTCATCGAAGGATGCGATGAAGGCGAAGAGCCCGGCGACGGTGAAGGCCGGCCGCAGGATCGGAAAGGTGATCAGCCGGAAGGTCGCAAACGGCGAAGCTCCGAGGTTCATCGCGGCGCGCTCCACCGAGCGGTCGAAGCCCTTGAGCGCCGCGGTCAGGATCAGCGTCGACATCGGCAGGGCGATGCAGCTGTGGGCGAGAATCACGCCGAGATAGCTCTGAACCAGCCGGAGCTGCCCGAAATAGATGTAGTAGCCGAGCGCCATGACGATGGTGGGCACGATCATCGGCAGCATGATCAGAAGGTTAAAGACCGTGCGCCCGATGAACACGTGCCGCACCAGGGCGAAAGAGGCCGGAACGGCGACGAGCATCGTCACGCAGACCGTGCCGAAGCCGATCAGCAGGCTGTTGGTCAACGGCTGCGTCCAGTTCGGGTCGGAGAAGAAGTTGACGTAGTTCTGAAGCGTATAGCCGGGCGGCGGGAAGGCAAGCGACGCGGCCGAGCTGAAGGACATCGGAATGACGATGAACATCGGCGCCGCGACGAAGGCGGCGATCAGAATTGCCAGAGAACGGATCCAGACGCTCATCGGTCACCTCCTGCCCAAAGCCGGTCGAGGCCGAAGAAGCGGTTGTAGAGCGCATAGACCGCGAGCGTCAGCGCCAGAAGCACGATCGAAATCGCCGAGCCGAGGCCGAAGTCGAGGGTCTGCTCGATCTGGTCTCCTATGATGCCGGCGATCATCTGGTCGCGTGGGCTCCCGAGCAGGACGGGCATGACATAGAAGCCGAGACAGGTGATGAAGACGAGCGTGCAACCATTGACGATGCCGGGCGCGCTCAGCGGCAGATAGACGGAGACGAAGGCGCGAAACGGGTGCGCGCCGAGATTTTCCGCAGCGCGGACATAGAGCGGGTCGATCCGTTTCATCACGGCGAAGAGCGACATGGTCATGAAAGGAATAAGGGCGTGGGTCATGGCGAGGGTGGCACTGAAGGTGGTGAACAGGATCTTCGGCGTGGGGTCCCAACCGAACCAAGAGAGGAGCGCCGTCACCGGCCCCTGATTGCCGAGGATGACCATCCAGGCATAGGTGCGCACCAGATAGCTGGTCCAGAAGGAGAGCGCGACGACCGTCAGCAGGAAGGTCGCAAAGCGCTTCGAGCCGTTCGCCGCGGCATAGGCGAGCGGATAGGCGAAGAGAAGGCTCAGCAGCGTTACCAGGAGCGCCGTCTTGAACGTGTTGTAAAGGACCGAGGCGAACAGACTGGAATTCAGCAGCCGGCCGAAATTCTGCAATCCGATCACCGGCTGCGATAGGCTCATCCAGACCACGTAGCCAAGCGGAACGAGAAAGAAGAGCGCAAGGAAGATCACCGCCGGAGCCATCAGCGGCATGGGCCCTTCCACGAGGACCGGGGACGTCCGGAGTTTCATGACATTGCTCCTTTACCCTCGGATAGGGTCTCCGTCGCGGACGGCGGGTACCGGCGCAGGCATTGCCGGCACCCTATCCGATAGATTGCATTCTCCGGCCGCACTTACCGGGACCGGAGCGCGGCTTAGATGCCGACCCAGCTTTCGAAGCGGGTGGAAAGCTCGTCAAGCTGGGGCAGCAGCTTCGCCCCGTCCAGCATGACGGCCCGGGCGAGGTGCTCCGGATGGGTCGGCATTCTGGCCGCGACCTCGGCGGGAATGAAATCGAAGGATTTCGGGTTCATCGGGCCGTTCTGGTCGGCAATGCAGAACTTCGCCAGTCCCTCCGCATTCTGGCCGATATGGCTGATCAGCTTGAAGCCGTTTTCGGCACGCGGGCTGTCTTTGGCGACGATCCAGCAGGCCTTGTCGACGACGGCCTGGTCCCAGACGATCTCGATCGGATCCTTAGAAGCCTCCTTGGCGCCGAAAGCGTCGCTGTCCCAGAGCCCCGCCATGTCCACCTCGCCGTCGGTCAGAATCTGGCGCGCCTGCGGCCCTGCCGTCCACCAGACGCGGACGTGGTCCTTGATCCGGTCGAGCGAGGCGAAGGCGCGGTCGAGGTCATAGGGAAAGAGCTGGTCGGCCGGAACGCCATCGGCAAGCAGCGCGATCGCAAGGACGCGGGCGGCGTGACGCTGCAGGCTGCGGTTACCCGGAAACTTCTCGACATTGAAGAAGTCGGACCAGTTCTTGAAGCCTTCCGGGAGTTTCGCGGCATTGTAGGCCATCTGTGTGGCAAAGCCATGCGTTGCCAGCCCATTTTGGTAGATGGCGCCTTCCCAAAGCTTGGAGGTGTCGACGTGACCCTCCAGCGTCTCGAGGAGGCCGGCGCCATTGGCGCGCGCGACATCGGCGACGCCGAGCGTGGTCACGTCGAATTCGTAGACGCCCGTCGTCTTCTGCGCTGCGAGCTTGGCGAAGGAAATCGGCGAGACGGTACGGATCTCTATTCCCGTATCCTTCGTGAAGGGCCCGAACAGGAACTTTTTGACGGATGCCTCCCAGTCGCCACCCCAGGTGTTGACGTAGAGGACGTTTTCCTCCGCGCTGGCGCGCCGGATGTAAGGTGAGGCCAGCATTGCGGCCCCGAAAAGCCCGGCGCCGAGAACTTTGCGCCGCGATAGCGGCGTGGCTGATGCTTTCTTGAACATTTCCATTCGTGGTTCTCCTTGATGTCGAATGGTCGTCTGTCTGCTATTCCCGTGGCCGCTCGCCTAAAGCGGCGGCTCTTCTTGTTCTTTGAATTCGGATTTTGGATCCGGTCAGTTCGGCCGGAAGACCTCCGCGTAGAGGCGGAGCCAGTTGCCCCGGAGGATCTTGTTCGCCTCCTCCTGATTGAAGCCGACGCGCAGCAGGGCCGGGGCCACGTCCTGTAGGCTTTCCGGCTTGAGCAGCCATTCCGGTTTCGCCACGGCGCCAGGCCGTTGAGGCGAGCCGGCACCGTACTGGACCGAGCGGGTCCAGCGGCCCTTGCGCATCCAGTCGTAGTCGCGCGGGGTGTGGTTGTGCGAAATGTCGGTGCCGATGCCGACATGGTCGATGCCGGCGATGTCGACGGTGCGGGCAACCATCTCACACCAGCCGTCGACGGTGGCGCAGGCAGCATCGGGCGTTATGTTGCGATAGGCGACGCAACCGATGACCCCGCCGCGCTCGGCAAGGGCTTTGATCACCTTGTCGGACTTGTTACGCTTATGCGCGAAGAGCGAAGCGGCATTGGCATGGGTGATCGCAACGGGCTTTTCCGACCACTCGATGGCGTCGAGCGTGGTCCGGTCGCCGACATGGGAGAGATCGACCAGCATGCCGACGCGGTTCATTTCCCGCACGACATCGCGGCCGAAGCGGGCAAGCCCGCTGTCGTTCTCCTCGTAGCAGGAGCCGCCGAGTTCGTTCTGGTTGTTGTAGGTCAGCTGCACGACGCGCACGCCCAGTTCGGCGAAGAATTCGACGAAGGCGATGCGATCCTCGAAGAGGTTGGAATTCTGGTAGCCGAGCACGACCGCCAGCTTTCCCTCCCTTTCGGCGCGCTCGATATCGGCGGCCGTTCTGGCGATAAGGATGAGGTCCGCGTTGTCACGCTCCATGTCTCGCCAGCGGGCAAGCGAGTCGAGAGACTCCATCGTCCCTTCCCAGAAACCGAGCGTCGGCGTCACCGCGCTGTAGCCGCCCCGCCGCAGCGCCTCGAAGGACTCGCGGTTAAAATGTCCGCATTGAAGTGCATCGATGATCATCGTCGTTTCCAGCTCAGTTATTGATTACGGTCGTGCCGTGCTGTGCGGCGCCGGCGATCAGCAGTGAGAGGTCCGTCTCGTCCTCGTCCTGCCGGCCGATGACCTTGCCGTCGGCCTCGACGATGATCGGACCGGCGTGGCGGCGCGACACGTAGGAATCCGGCGCGAGCGCTTCGGCGGACCGGTGGAACAGCTGCCACCAGAGAGCCGCATCGACGGTCAGCCCGTTGCGCCGGATTCTTTCGAGAACCGTCACATCCATTCCCTTCCGGGCGGGCGAGACGACGATCTCGGCAGAGCCGGCTGTCTCGTCGATGGCGACCTCAGCTTGCAGTCGAAAACGCTGCGCAAGAGCCTCGACAACCCTCAGTTCGCCGATTTCGGTGGCGCTACGGACCTCGACCCTCCCCGAACCCTGCGTGCGCAGACGCTCCGCTGCGAGATCGAGCACCGCATCGGCGGCGATCCACGCGTGCTGCCCGCCGCAGTCGACAGTTAGGCGTTCGGCGTCCGCTGTTAGGCTCAGCGCATGCGGATTTGCCGATCGCACCGCCTCGAGGTTGTGAGCCAGGCGGCCGAAGCCGCCGAGGCCGAGCGCTGCGGAATAAAGGGCGCAATCCCTGAGCGAGGGCACGAGGCCCGCGTCGAGCCGCGTGACCTGTATCAACCGCTCGAAGACCATCCGCAGTTCGCGAAGGCTGACAGTGAGGTTCGAAGGAAGGTTGGACTGGCAGGAACTCATAGGCTCGGCTCCGAAGGGTAGAACCACAGGTCGTCGGCGCTGCCGGCGGCAATGTCTTCCGGAACAGGCGCGCCGTGGAACAGAACGCCGCGCAGGTTGCGGTCGAGGAAATCGCGGGTCTTGTCGATGCCGTGGATGCCGACATTGAGAAGGCGGGTGATATGAGCCGGGGTGAAGGCTCCGCTCATGATGTCGGCATGCGGCGAGTGGAGGCCGGTGCCGGCAAGCGCCTGCACGCGCGTGGCGATCGCCCGGTGTTGGGGATGCGCAAGCAGGAAGCGGGCCGTGCTGAGGGTCGGATCGGCGGCGGCGAGGTCGCGGTCGAGGGCAACCACGAGCCGTGGCAGGTCGAGGCCGAGATTGACGACGTTGTCGCCGACTTCCGCAGCGGGGCCGCGGCGCGGCTCCTCGGCGGACACCGATTTGTACCAGACGTATCGCATTGCGGACTCGATATCGAGGTCGAGTCCGAAAGCCCAGGCGTAGTCATTTCTCAGGATCTCGCGCAGCCGGGCGACCGGCATTTCCGGCCGGCCCGTCAGCTCTTCATCGATGACGAGGCCTTCCACGAGCTGGTCGGCCTCTTCGGCGACGAGCTCTATGAGGAGGGAATGGAGGGTTTCCATGGCTTCCGCATGGACGCGGCACTCGAGGGACGCAGCAAGCTCGGCAAAGGGCTCGCTTTCGAAACGGCTGCCGCTCTGCCAGCGGGCAAGCAAATTCGCAACGGCGTCGCGGATCACGCCGAGTTCCCGCGCCACGACATCGGAGCGCGTGACGTTCTCGTACTGCACGCGGTCCTCGGACCGGAAGGTTATCGCCTTGTCGACAAGGCTCAGCAGTTTGGCAATCTCCGAGCCCGCTTCGTCCGGTGTGAGCGCCTTGGCACGTGCGATCGCCTCCTCGCGGATGAACAGCCATCGCTCGATCAGGCGCGGGTGATTGTTGACGAAGAGCATCAGGCCAAGCGCCGAGCCGTTGCCGACCCCGAGGAAGCGGCGAAGCTCGATCGCCATCTGCGGGGCGGCAGGGGCTTCGAGCCGGACGAGATGGGCAAGGAGATCCTGGGCAAAGACGCGCATCATATAAGCGCAGAGCATCTGGGCGGCGAGCGACCAGCGCAGCGGGTGATCGCCCTCATAGGCGAGGAAGGATTTGGTCCCGAAGGTACCATTGCCGTCGAGGCCGGTATTGCGCATCAGGTAGCAGGTCTGGGCGAGCTCGGCGACGTTGGGCTGGCGGCCGGCCTGGAGCGCTGCCTTTGCGCCTTCGAAGAAGCGGCCGCTGCGGTTGGAGCGGCACCAGATCAACGTTGCGGGTGTGGCGCGGCCCTCATAGAGCTTCGGAAGCTCGGCTCGGGTCGTTTCGAAATCCCGCTCGCTCATGTCGCCTTCAACCAGAGCGCCCATCATATCCCAGGCCCGGCCGATGATGCGGCCCGTACGGCCGTGCGGCGAGGGCTCGAATGAATAGACGGGAAAGCTGAAGCGCCAGCCGCCGATGTCGATGCGGTATTCGGCGACGCCGTTGCCCTTGGCGTCGATGTCGAAGCGCTTGCATAGGATCTGCCAGCGCTGGCGAACGGCGCGGCTCATCAGCGCGCGTGAGGCGCTGATGCGTGAAGGCTGGATGGCGGCGAGCTTTTCTGGCTTCATGATGTCGGCCGGGGAACGCATCAGCCGCGCGATGCGGTGAGCCTCCGACTCCGGCGCGGGTTTCTTCAGGGCGCTCATTTCATTGTTCTCCTCGCAGGCGCGCGGCGCTTGCCGCCGCTGCTGCGACGACGATCCGGGCGCACTTGTCAGTATCGAAACCTGTGAACGGGCCGGAAAGCGCAAGCGCGCCGATGCATTCGCCCTGCGCATCGATGATCGGGGCGGCGACCGCCGATACGGTCCGTGGCCCCTCGACCTCCGAAATGGCGTAGCCGCACTTGCGCACCCCGGTGACGGTCTCGTCATCCGGCAGTTCGACGCCCTGCGCCCTCAGCCGGTCGACTATTTCCGGACGCGAGAACGATACGAGCACCCGACCGAAGGCGGTGCGATCGAGGCGGAGCTGCGTTCCGATCCGAAGGTCCGCGCGAAGGACGCCGCGCGACTCGACCCGCCGAACGATGACGGCGGATTTTCCGTCGAGAACGGCGAGCGAGGCGGTCTCACCGCTCTCCGTGACCATCTCTTCCAGGACGCCTGCAAAGCGCACGCCGAGATTGGATTGTTCGAGCGCCATGGCCGCGTGTCCGACGATGCGAAGCGTCAAACGATAGCGGCCGTCGGGCGTCTGCTCGATCCATCCGGCTTCCACCAGAGTGACGAGGCGCTGATGGGCCGCACCCCGCGCTTCGCCGAGTTGGCGCGCGATGCCGACGAGGCGCAACGGCTCCGGTGCCGCGGCGATACACTCGAACGCTGCGAGGGTCTTGAGCACCGATGATAAGGGGCGAACCGACATTTTCTCAAAAATTCCGTAAAACCTCTTGTCTTCTATTAGAAGACATCGTATGTATATGTTGGACATAGATCTGCTTTCTGTCAACATCGTTCTGCGCGAACGACGGGTATTTTTTCGCGCCGAATTGGTGCTCGCTTCATGAACAGAAAAATCGGAAGCCTTTCAGCGGCTTGAACTGTGAAGCTAGCATCGTCGCGGACGAGCCAATATCGCGCCCAGGCTCAATTGCCGGCCGCGACGCGCCAAATTTTAAGAATTGCGGGCGAGAGGCTCTCGGAGCACTTCCACTACGCGCTCAGGTTCGAGCCGAACGGTTCGGGCGTCAGCCCCGACCCGGACGCACCTCCCGGTCTCCGGGGCGGTGGTTTTCATCGGGCCCTGTCGCGACCTACTGACCGAGAGAAACGACGACGTTGCCGATGGTTTTTCCGCTTTCGACCGCCTCGTGGGCCGCGGCGATGTCGTCCAGCGCGTATGTTCCGGCGATATGATGCCTGAGAAGCCCGGATGCGAGCTGCCCTTGAAGCGCGCTGACGGTCTCGGTGCGCGCTTCCGGCGACATCTCATAGACGATGAAGAACCGCGCCGCAGCGCCGGCGAGTATCATCGGAAAGAACTCGAATGAGACTACGGGCTTACTGGAACCGTAGATCACGCAAAGACCGTCCCGCGCTATGATGCATGGCAGCATCGCGACATTCGTGGCGGCGTCCACCTCTATGACTCGGTCGACGCCGCGCCCGTGGGTAATGCCCCCTATCCGGTCGACGACCTCTTCCGTTCTGTAGTTGACCGTGTGGTCGGCTCCGAGCCTCGTGCAGATTTCGGCCTTTTCCGACGAACTGACGGTCGTGATGATACACGCCGCGCCATAAAGCCTCGCGAACTGAATGGCGTAAGCGCCGACTGCGCCCGCGCCTCCGGTCACCAGCACGGTTTTTCCGAATACGCCTCCGTCCGTGGTCACCGCGCGAAGTGCCGTCAGCGCCGGAATGCCGAGGCAGGCGCCCTCCTCGAAAGATACGTTATCGGGCAGGTGAACCGCCTGATCCTGTGGAAGGACGACATATTCGGCAGCCGTACCGTTCGAACGTCGCCAGGCGGCATTCCAGGTCCATACCCGCTCGCCGATGCGCTCGCCTGCGACGCCCGTTCCCACGGCGTCGATAATGCCTGCGCCATCACTGTGCGGGATCATTCGCGGGGCAATGAGCGGCCGTCCCGCCCGCGCCTTCACATCGGACGGATTGACGCCGGACGCATGTATGCGGACGCGGACCTCTCCTGGTCCGGGAAGCGGGTCGGGAAGCCCGCCGACCTCAAGGACATCGCGGGCGGCGCCATTCTTCTCGTACCATGCAGCTCTCATTGTCGTTGTCTCCGTAAGGCGTCGAGGATGACGAACCGGTCGCGGCCGTCACGCTTTGCCGAGTAGAGAGCCTTGTCGCAGCTGTTCAGCAGCTCCGCTCGTCGCTGCCCGTTGAGCGGGGCAAGGGCGCCGCCGATGCTGATGCGTGCAAGGACCGCCTTGCCGTCGACCTGGAAGGGTTCGCGAAAGGCCGCTACCAGCCGCTGCGAGACCGCTGCCAGGGCCGGTGCGTTGGGCGGATTTGGAATGAAAACGGCGAATTCGTCGCCGCCCATGCGGATCGCGATATCGCCTGCTCTGATGACCGAGCGAATTCGGTTGGCGGCTTCGTACAAAACCTCGTCGCCGGCGTGATGGCCAAGCTCGTCGTTGATCGCTTTGAAACCATCCATGTCGAGATAAAGAGCGCCGAAGGTCTGACCCGCGGCGATGGCGTTGTGGAGAGCCCCGTCGACGATCGACGACAGGGCCGAGCGGTTGAACAGGCCGGTCAACGGATCGGTAATGGCCGCATTCTGTAGTTGGTTATGGGCGAGCCCCATCACGAGATTTGCCTTCTGCAAGCTCAAAAGCGCACTGGCGACAGCCGCAAATCGGCGCAGGTTCTGCGCCTGCCCGTCGGAAAGATGCCTGGGCCGGACATCGAGGATGCAGAAGCTGCCGACGGGCAGGTTCTCGAGATAGACGGGCGTGCCGGCGTAAAAGCGGAAGTGCGGGCTTCCGACCACATATGGTCTCGTCTTCAGCTCACGGTCTTCCGCCAGGTCCGGGACAATGAGGAGTTCGTCTGCGAAGACGACCCGCGTGCATATGGACATCTCGCGCGAGCATTCGCCGATCCTGAAGCCCGCCTGACCGGCGATCCGCTGCCAGTCTTCGTCGATGATGTTGATGGCGGCGTAAGAAACGTCGAAGATGCCTTTGGCAAGCTCGGCCAGGGTCGCGAGTTCGGGCGTGGGAGCGCTGCCGATTGAATTGAGCGAACGGACTGCGAGCAACCTTTGACGTTCGTTCGTGGGCATTCGTACGGCTTGTCCCATTTCTATCTCCCTCGTTCGTGAAAGATGGCGATCCAGGCGACCCGTCCCTTGCCAGGGGAAAGTTCAGCGGCCTTCCGACCTATCGCAGAAAAATGTCGGCGCGCTATCCTTAAACCTTAGAGCGGGATGAGGAAAAATGTGTGCGGTTTTCCGCCCGCATCCCGCGTCTCAACTTCTTGGAATCGATCACGTTCATGCTTTCAGGTCGACCCGACCTAAGAGCATCGTGATCTAGAGTAATGCGGGGACTCTCGTTCACCCGCCGAAGTTTTGCGCAGTTCACCACCGAAACATGCAAATTTGAGGGTTGTTCAACACAGAATACCATTCAATCGTGACGAAACGCGGCGAAGCGGCTCAAGTCCGGGCGTAGCGTCGCAGAATAGTTGCGGCAGCGTATCAGCCGAACCGGCTGTCCTCAGTGAGTAATTGGACATGATCCTCAATCATCGGCTCACGCGTATTACCGTCGGCATCCTCCTCCTGGCGCTTGCAATTGCCGTCCTGCTGCCCGGATTGACTGGCTACAGCAGCCTGGATGGGACGGTAAACGCACGCCTTGCCGTCATAAATGCGCCGATCGACGGCGAGATCGAGAAACCGGCGCCTCGAATCGGAACGCCGGTGGCAGAGGGTGAAACGCTCGCGACGATCCGTAACCAGCGGGTCAACAGGGCGATCCTGGCGTCGCTGCGCACCGATCATCGAACCGCCGTCGAGCGCGTCGCGGCGCTGCGGCGGGAGCGGGATGAACTCGCGCGATTGCGGGATGATCTTGCCGGGCGGCTCGACATCTTCAGGAACGCGACCATCGCCAGCCTGGAGCGCGAGGTCCAGATCCTGCAGAAAAGGGTCGAGGTGTCGCGCGCGCAGGACGTCGTGGCAAGGGTTGACCTCGTCCGGCGGCAGGACCTGGAGTCCAAGGGGATCTTCACCCGCAAGATGGTGGAGGCGGCGCAAGCCGCCGGTGCGGCCGCCGGCGGCGAGCTCGAGATCAGCAATTTGACGGTGGAGTTGCTGCAGCAACGCCTCAACGCCGTGCGTCAGGGGATATTCCTCGTCGGCGACGGCCAGAACGACGTGCCTTACTCCCGGCAGCGCCAGGACGAGGTGATCGTTCGCATCCACGATCTCAATACGCGAATCGCGGAGAATGAGGCACGGGCAAAACAGACGGACCAGCAGATAGCCGAGGAGGAGAGGCGGGTTCTAAGTCTCGAAGCCGCGACGATCCCGTCGCCCTTCGATGGCGTCGTGTGGAGCCGTAACGTCATTAGCGGTTCCAATGTCGTTCTGAACAACGAGATGATGCGCATCCTCGATTGCCGCGAGTTGTTCGTCGATATTCTGGTCCCTGAAGTCGATTATGACGAGATCTATCCCGGCCGCGAGGCGGAGGTCCGGCTTTTCGGTCGCGGCGATGTGTTCCGGGGCCGCGTACAGGCGGTCAAGGGATCGTCCGCGGTCGTGGAAAAGGACTCGCTGGCGGCCAACGAGCCGGAGACGGAGGAGCGAAATGCCCGCATCCGCGTCACGCTCGCTCCGTCGGCACTCAACACCGATTTTGCGAATTTCTGTCAGGTTGGGCGAACGGCGCAGGTTCGTTTCTCCAAGCGCAGCCTTCACCTGGCGCAGTGGGTTCAAAGCTTGTGGTTCAGTCTCTTCTAGCGCTGGCGCCGACCTTAATCGTCATCGCCTTTTTTCTCCTCGGCCCGTTCAACTGGTCGCGCCACAGGAGCTGGTCGCGCGCCGTTACCTGCGCGTTCGTCGCTGCAATCGCGCTGCGTTACATGCTCTGGCGCTTCACAGAAACCGTGCTTCCCTATCCGAACGACGGCCCCAATTTCTATTGGGTCTGGTTCGTGTTCATCGTCGAGTTCCTCGCCTTTTCGGAGGTCGTTCTCTTCCTCATCCTGATGAGCCGCTACGTCGACCGCAGCGCCGAGGGGAATCGGCTCGAGCGGCAGTTTTTTGAGCGCGATGAACGGGAGCTCCCCACGGTCGACGTCTTCATCCCGACCTATAACGAGCCTCTCGACGTTCTCGAACGCACGATCGTCGGGGCGCTTGCGCTCGACCATCCCAAGGACAAGCTGAATGTCTATGTGCTCGACGACGGCCGGCGCGACTGGCTCAGGACCTTCTGCGAGGGGCGCGGTGCGATCCATGTGACGCGCAGCGACAACGCGCATGCCAAGGCCGGCAACATGAACAACGGTTTGCGCGTCAGTTCAGGCGATTTCATCGCCGTCTTCGATGCCGATTTCGTACCCTATCGCAGTTTCCTCCGGCGCACCTTGCCCTTCTTCATGGACGACACGATCGGCATCGTGCAGACACCGCAGCACTTCTTCAACGTCGATCCGATCCAGTCCAATCTCGGACTGGAGAACCTATGGCCCGATGAGCAGCGCCTGTTTTTCGACGAGATCGCGCCGAGCCGCGACGGCTGGGACGTGAGCTTCTGCTGCGGCTCCTGTTCGATCGCAAGGCGCAAGGCGGTAGACGCCATCGGCGGTTTTCCAACCGAGTCGATCACCGAGGATCTACTGACGACGCTGTCGATGCTCAACAGGGGGTTCAAGACGCGCTATCTCAACGAGCGGCTTTCGATGGGGCTGGCGGCCGAGAATCTCACCGGCTATTTCGTCCAGCGCGAGCGCTGGTGCCAAGGCGGTATCCAGACGCTCTACCTGCACAACGGCCCCTTGCGCGGGCCCGGCCTCTCGCTCTTTCAGCGCGTCATGTTCCTGCCGATGTCGTGGCTCGTGCAATATCTGGTCCGTTTCATCGTGCTTCTCATTCCTATCGTCTATCTGTGGTTCGGCGCCCTGCCGCTCTACTTCACGGATGTCGCCGACTACGTCTCGAACCAGGTTCCCCTGCTGGCGGCCTATTTCCTGCTGATGTTCTGGCTCACGCCGACGCGCTACCTTCCGCTGGTCTCCACCGCCGTCGGTACCTTCTCGACCTTCCGCATGCTGCCAACCGTCCTGTCGAGCCTCGTCAGGCCCTTCGGCAAGCCCTTCAAGGTGACCCCGAAGGGCAGCAGCAACGAGGCAAACGTCTTCGACGCCTATACCTTCACCTGGATCGCCGGCTTCATCGTGGTTACGGCTTTGGGACTCCTGATCAACATCGTTCCGGAGACGGCGCGGGTAGAGGGGTCGTTCTCGGCGATCGCGGCGCTTTGGTCGGGCATCAACATCGTGGTGCTGATCATCGCCTCGCTTATCTGCTTCGAGAAGCCGCGGCGCCTGCTGCAGGCGTTCAAGCTCGACGAGCCGGTGGATCTGGACGGTGTCGAAGGCCGGCTCGTGAGCCTCTCACTGGACAAGGCGGTGGTGGCGGTTTCGACGGAAACGCGGTTCAAATCGACCAAGGTGAGGCTGAACATCGAAGGCTTCGCGCCGCTCGAAGCGGATCTGAAGCAGGTGACACAGCGGCGCGGGGACATCACGCGCACCGGCGACAAGCAGCGTTACTACCTTCATCTTCACTATGACCTGCGTGGATTCGAGCGGGACAAGATGATCATCAAGCTCTACACCGGGCGCTATTCCCGGGACGTTCCCGATATCGACAAGATCGCCGTTTCCGTAAATTTGCTATTGCGCGCTTTCGGTCGCACGCGAACCGCCTGATCAGCGGTCTGCAGGTTGGGCGGGATGCCTCCGGTCTACCTGCCCTTCGGGGCATAGAGCGTGCGGGAGCGCTCGAGGTGTCTGATCATCGCCTGCTCGGCTTCGTCCGGATTGCCACTGCGGATACAATCTATGATTTCCTCGTGTTCCGTGAGGGTTACGTTCTCCCGGCCGGTCCAGATCAGCATTTCCGTATGATACTCTTTGAGCCAGCCGAGCATCGCCTCGCTGACGGCGGTGTATATCGGATTGCCGGAAATCTGCGCAATGCGGGTGTGGAACGCCATGTCCGCGGCGATGAAGGCATCGGAATCCTCGAGTGCCGCCTGCTGCCGCTTCAAGATTTCCTCCAGCGCCGCGATATCGCCGGCATCGGCTCGGCTTGCCGCCTCCCGTGCCATTCCGCGTTCGAAGAAGATGCGCGCGCTCTTCAGGTGTTCCAGCGAATCCGAGGAGGCCGCAAGCATGATCTTGGCGGCGGCATCCACCTGCCGAAGCAGCGACCGCGCCGTCGGCTGCAGCACCTTGGCACGCTCGCCATGCGAAATCTCGATCAGACCCATATTGGCAAGCGCCTGCATCGCCTCGCGAATGGCCGGGCGTCCCACCTGGAAGCGCTCCATCAGCATCCGCTCGGAAGGCATCTCGTCTCCCGGTTGCAGCTCGCCGGTTTCGATCAACGCCTTCAGCCGCGCAAATACCTCGTCGGAGAGTTTCCTGCGGATAATTGGCTCGGATTGCATGACCATGTGAACTCCAGCAGCTTGCGGCTCATTCTCTATAGGCAGGATTCTTCCGGCAGGCGAGATTCCTCTTGCCTAACTCAGATACTCATTATACCAGTTGCGCGAAAGACGCTACTGAATCCAATGTAAAGAGCGCTGCCCGTGCTACGCATCACCTACCGCATCGAGACCCCGGGAGATGTCGAATTCCTGGCGAAGAAGATCGCAAGCGACCAGTCGACCGGAACGTTCGTGCCGGTTCCGGGCGAAACCGAAGAGCTGAAGGCGCGGGTGGCCGCGCGCGTACTGGCTATCCGCCACCTCGAACCCGCCGATCGGGCCTCATGGCCGGACGAGGCGGGAAGCGCCACGCGCTTCAACCGCGCCGATGCGGAGATTGCCTTCCCGCTCGATGCGGTGGGAACGGATCTTTCCGCCTTGATGACCATTGCGATCGGCGGCGTCTATTCCATCAAGGGAATGACCGGCATCCGCATCGTGGATATGAAGCTGCCGCCGGAGTTCGCGGCTGCGCATCCGGGTCCGCAGTTCGGTGTCGTCGGCAGCCGGCGCCTGACCGGTGTCGAAGGCCGCCCGATCATCGGCACGATCGTCAAGCCGGCGCTGGGTTTGCGGCCAGAGGAAACCGCCGTACTCGTCGGCGAGCTGCTTTCCTCCGGGGTGGATTTCATCAAGGACGACGAGAAGTTGATGAGCCCGGCCTATTCGCCGCTGAGTGCGCGGATAGCAGCCATCATGCCGAGAATCCTCGACCACGAGCAGAAGACCGGCAAGAAGGTCATGTATGCCTTCGGCATATCCCATACCGATCCCGACGAGATGATGCGAAACCACGATCTGGTGGTCGCGGCCGGCGGCAATGCGGCGGTCGTCAACATCAATTCCGTCGGAATGGGCGGCGTCGCCTTCCTGCGCAAGCGCTCCGGCCTCGTGCTCCACGCCCATCGCAACGGCTGGGACATCCTCACGCGCCATGGCGGTTTGGGAATGGAGTTTTCGGTCTGGCAGCAGTTCTGGCGGCTCCTCGGGGTGGATCAGTTCCAGATCAACGGCATCCGCGTCAAATACTGGGAGCCTGACGAGAGCTTCGTGAAGTCCTTCGAGGCGGTGAGCACGCCGCTCTTTACCAAGGACGATTGTCCGCTGCCGGTCGTGGGGTCGGGCCAATGGGGCGGACAGGCGCCCGAGACCTATGCACGGACCGGGCACACGACCGATCTGCTCTATCTCTGCGGCGGCGGCATCGTCAGCCATCCGGGCGGACCCGGCGCCGGCGTCAGGGCCGTACGTCAGGCCTGGGAGGCGGCAGTCGCCGGGATCCCGCTGGCGGATTATGCCAGGGATCACCCCGAACTGGCGCAATCGCTCGAAAAATTCGCCGACGGCAAGGGCGCCTGACTTCAACGCGACCGGAGGTCCCGATGCACATTCCCCTGCTCAGCTACTACGGCGACGATCTGACCGGCTCGACCGACGTGATGGAGGCACTCTCCTCCCAGGGCGTCGAAACCGCGTTGTTTCTCAAGGTGCCCGAGCCTTCGCTCTTCGAGCGCTTCGCCCGTTGCCGCGCCTTTGGGCTCGCGGGCACCAGCCGCAGCCAGACGCCGGGCTGGATGGCGGAAAACCTTCCGCCGGCCTTTCTGTGGCTGAAGGCGCTGAAGGCGGAGATCGCCCATTACAAGGTCTGCTCGACCTTCGATTCGAGCCCCGGTGTCGGCAACATAGGCAAGGCGATCGAGATCGGACGGGATGTCTTCGGCGCCGCACCGGTACCGCTCGTCATCGGCGCACCGCAGATCCGTCGCTACACCGCCTTCGGCAATCTCTTCGCCGCCTTTCGCGGCGAAACCTATCGCATCGATCGCCATCCGGTGATGAGCAGGCATCCGGTAACCCCCATGAACGAGGCGGATATCCGCCTTCACCTTTCGCGTCAGACATCGCTCAGCGCGGCTCTTGTAGATCTCGTGCAACTCGCGTCGCCGGACGTGGACGCGTTCGCCGACAGGGCTCTCGCGGATCACCAACTCGTCCTTCTCGATGTCGCGGATGAGGGGAGCCAAGCCGTCGTCGGGCGGCAGCTCTGGCGGACGCGAACGGCCGAAGGGCAATTCGTCTGCGGCTCGTCCGGCATTGAATATGCACTCGTTCGCGAATGGCGTCGCCTTGGCCTGATCGGCGAAGCGCCGGCATTCGCGCCGCCTGGACCGGTCGACCGGATCGCGGTGGTTTCCGGCAGCGTCTCTCCGACGACGGAGCGGCAAATCCGTCATGCGATCCAGAACGGTTTCGACGGGATCGCGCTCGATGCAGTCGCACTCGCGGCGACGGATGCCGGCTCGGCACTCGAGGATGCCGTCGCGCGCGGGCTGGCCTCTCTGGAGAAGGGCCGGAGCGTTCTTCTCTACACCGCGCTCGGCCCCTCTGCCGATCGGGGCGATGCCATTCCTGTTGAGGATGGCTCGCGCCACCGGATCGGTGAACGGCTCGGATCGCTCCTGAGAGAGCTGGTGACGCGCGCCGGGCTCCGCCGCGCTGTCGTCGCCGGGGGAGATACGTCGAGCCACGCCCTTGGCCAGCTCTCTTTCGACGCGCTTACATTGCGGCTGCCGCTTCCGCAGTCGCCCGGCTCCCCCCTCTGCACCGCGCATAGCGCCGATCCCAGGGTGGACGGCATGGAGGTCGCTCTCAAGGGCGGTCAGGTCGGCCTCGACGACTATTTTTCGATGATCCGGGATGGACGGGCCTAAGGCGCTTCCGAGCAAGAGTGCGTAGCTCTGAAACCACTCTCATAGCAGCTTGTCGAGCGTTATCGGCAGATCGCGAATGCGTTTTCCAGTCGCGTGAAAGATGGCATTCGCAATTGCCGCCGCCGCGCCCGTTATGCCGATTTCACCGACCCCGTGTGCGCCGAGAGGCGTATGCTCGTCGGGAATGTCGTTGTAGATGATCTCGATATGCGGCACGTCGAGATGCACCGGGACATGATATTCGGCCAGTGACGGATTCATGATCCGCCCGCGGCGCGTGTCGAGCAGGGTTTCCTCGGCGAGAGCCATGCCGATCCCCATGACGATCCCGCCGCGAAGCTGGCTGACGGCCGTTTTCGGATTGAGGATCCGGCCGCAATCGAAGGAGCCGAGCCAGCGCGAGATCCGCACTTCGCCCGATTCATGATTGACGCGAGCTTCGCAGAATTGCGCGCCGTAGGAGGCCATGGAGTACTTCATCACCTCGAATGGCATTCCCGAAGTCTCTTCCACTTCAATGAAGTCACGGCCGGCGCGCTTCAGGATCGAGGCGTAGGTTTCGCCCCTGCTTTCCTCGCCGGACACGAAGAGCCCGCCGTCACGCGCCTCGATCTCTACGTTCGCGCCCGCCAACGGCGAGCCGTTACCCGCGAGTTTGACGAGTTCGCGATGGGCCTTTTCGACGGCCACCTGCACCGCTGCGGCAATGCTGCCGGTCTGGCTAGAGCCGCCGGCGATGATTGGCGAATCCGGCAGGTCGGAGTCTCCGTAGCGGAATGAAACCATCTCAAGTGGCAGGCCGAGACGGTCGGCTGCGTGCTGAATCTGCACCGTTGCCGTTCCCATGCCCATTTCGTTCGCCGCCGCTTGCACGACTGCACTGCCATCGGCGGAAATGCGAAGGCGAACTGCGGCGGGAAAGCGGAAGACTGGGTAATAGGCCGTCGCGACGCCTTGCCCGATCAGCCACTTTCCATCGCGCTGCGAACACGGTTCGGCCGGCCGCCCGCTCCAGCCGAACTTTTCCGCGCCGCGCCGAAAGGCCTCGACGAGATGACGGCTCGAAAATTCCGTGCCCTTCGTCGGATCTTTTTCGGGCTCGTTCAAGCGGCGAAGTTCGACCGGATCGATCTTCATCTCGTAGGCGAGTTCGTCGATGGCCGATTCCAAAGCGAAAGTGCCGATCGATTCCCCCGGCGCACGCATCCATGTGTTGGCGACGGTATCGAGATTGACGACCTTCTGACCGACGGACATTGTCCGCGAGGCGTAGAGATGCCGCGGGGTCAATGAAAATTGTTCGGGAAACTTGGCGTGGGTCGTCGTCGCGGTCACCCCGGTGTGAATGATCGCGGCGAATTTTCCATCCTCGTCGGCGCCGAGCGCAACGCGCTGTTCCGAAGGCGTGCGGCCGCCGATGAGGCGGAAAACCTCTTCGCGCGAGAGCGCCATCTTCACGGGGCGATTGGCTACTTTGGCCGCCGCCGCACAAAGCGCGGTGTGGTTCCACAAGGCGGCCTTGCCGCCGAAGCCGCCGCCGACGAAAGGCGCGATGACGCGAACGTTCTCCGCGTTGAGGCCGAATATGCCGGCGAGTGCATGCTTGCAGCCGTTTACGAATTGGGTCGAGTCGAAAACCGTCAGCCTGCCGTCTTCGTCCCAGGCGGCGATCGCCGCATGCGGCTCTATGGCGTTGTGGTTGTAGTGCGGTGTCCGATAGACGTTGTCGACCTTGAATGCCGCCGCCGCGAAAGCCTTCTCAGGGTTGCCGATCGCGAGTTCCGGATCTTCGCCCATGACGGCGGACGGCACGGTCGCTTCCGCCTTGAGATCCTCGAATGAGACGCGCGCTGTTTTCTCAACATATTCGACGCGCACGAGCGAAGCCGCATGCTCCGCCTGTTCCAGCGTTTCGGCAACGACAACCGCGACGGGCTGCCCATCCCAACTGATCTCGCCGTCCTGCAGGACAGCGAGGTCACTGGCCGCGAAGCCCTTGTCCATGTGCCTTACATCCATCAGCGGCGGCCGTTTCATCTTCGGTGCGTTTTGGGCGGTGACGGTGGCTATTACGCCTGGGCTCCTCTCGGCATCGGAGGCGTCGATCGTGGTAATCCGCCCCTTGGCGATCGTGCTGCAGACGGGAACGGCATAGGCCAGATTTTCGATCTCGAATTCCGCGGCGAAGCGCGCTTCACCTTTCACCTTCCGTTGCCCGTCGACGCGGCTGACGGGCGTGCCGAGGTAACCATGTTTGTGGAGGAGCGGGTCCGGCGCCTTGTCGGGCATGAACTGGACGACGGTTTCCATAAGCTTCTGCAGGACGCTCATCTTACCCTCCGGCCAACTCGCCCAACACGCCGACGATCGTGCGCTTCGCCAACTCGATTTTGAACTCGTTATGGGCGAGGCCTCTTGCCGGCGCGAGTTCGGCTTCCGCCGCCTGTCTGAAGCTCTCCGCGCCAGCGTTCGCTCCCGCCAGAACGCGCTCGGCTTCGGTAGCCCGCCACGGCTTGTGCGCTACGCCGCCGAGTGCCAGGCGGACGTTCCTGACCTTGCCGCTGTCGACCTCCAGAGCGGCAGCCACGCTGACCAGGGCAAAAGCATAGCTCGCGCGGTCCCGGACCTTCCTGTAGAGCGAGCGCCTGGCAAAGCCGAGCGGCGGGATCTCGATGCCGGTTATGAGTTCGCCGGGCTGCAGGTCGGTCTCCATATCGGGTGTATCCTCAGGCAAACGGTGGAACTCCTCGAAGGCAATCGTACGCGCGCCGCCGGGCCCGATGACGTTCACCTTCGCATCGAGAGCCGCCAGGGCGACGCACATATCGGACGGATGCGTGGCGATGCAGCTGTCCGAGGCTCCGAGGATCGCGTGCATGCGATTGAAGCCCCCGATCGCATCGCATCCCGCTCCCGGTGCACGCTTGTTGCAGCGCGCGGCGTGGTCGTAGAAATAGAGGCAACGCGTCCGTTGCATGAGGTTGCCCGCAACGGTCGCCATGTTGCGGATCTGGCCCGATGCCCCGAACACGATCGCCTGGGCTAGAAGCGGATAGCGGTCCCGCACCACCGGATGGCCGGCGACCGCCGTGTTCCTCACCGTAGCACCGATAACAAGGCCGCCGTCCGGCCGCTCCTCGATCCGGTCCAGGGGCAGCCCGGTCACATCGACCAGCGCGTCCGGCTGTTCGATGTTCTCGCGCATCAGATCGACGAGGTTCGTGCCGCCGCCGAGGAGCTTCGCATTCGGCGTCTTGGAGAGGAGCTTCACCGCGGCTTCCAGATCTGCTGCTCTCGCATAGGCGAAGCTCTTCATTTCGCCACCTCGCGGTCAAATGCGCTGTGGATCGCCTCGCAGATGCCGACATAAGCCCCGCAACGGCAGAGATTGCCGCTCATGCGTTCCTTGATCTCAGCGTCCGAGAACTCGATCCTGGCCGCGGCCATATCCCCGGTCACGGCGCTCGGCAAGCCGTTCTGAAACTCTTGGAACATTCCGATCGCCGAACAGATCTGCCCGGGCGTGCAATATCCGCATTGGAAACCGTCATGCTCTATGAATGCGACCTGAAGCCGGTGAAGCTCGCCGCTGGCAATGCCTTCGATCGTGGTGATCTCCCGGCCTTCGAGCTGAACCGCCAGCGACAGGCAGGACAGGACGCGCTGGCCGTCCACCAGAACCGTGCAGGCCCCGCAGGCGCCCTGGTTGCATCCCTTCTTGGGCCCGGTAAGGCTCAAATGTTCACGCAGAACGTCCAGCAGAGACGTGCGCGGGTCGATCGAAAGCGAATGGTCGACGCCGTTGATCTTCAGCAGGATCAGCGCTGAGCCGGCAGGCGGGATGGGTGCCGCCTTCGGCGTTCGGTCGGGAGATGGCATGGCGCACCCTCTCGATTTGCATCGGCCGCCGCATCTTGCGCCCGGAGCGGCGCAGGTCAGTCGCGCGCGGCGGCAGGGGTTGCCAGAACCCGGCAATCGGATGAATGTTCCGAAGATTATTCGCATGCGGCACGACCGCGGCCGGGCAGGGACAGCGATTGGCGAGATGATCTATTTCACGGGCGACACGCATTTCGGCGACCCGCGTGTGCTTCGCATCGACCGCCGTCCATTTTCCAACATGGCCGAGCATGATGCCGCCCTGATCGCCAATTGGAACGAAACCGTCTCGCCGCAGGACGAGGTCTGGCACCTTGGCGACTTCGCGGCAAAGAGAAACGGGCTTGCCGAAGATATTCTGTCCCGGCTGAACGGCCGCAAGCATCTGATCGTGGGCAACAACGATCCGAACGACACGACCGGGGCGGGCGGCTGGCACAGCGTGCAGCATTATGCGGAGCTGATGGTGGATGGGCGGCTGCTCGTCCTTTGCCATTATCCGTTCCGGACCTGGAACCAGATGGGGAAGAAGTCGATCAACCTGCACGGCCATTCCCACGGCAGGTTGAAGCCGATGCCACGGCAGTTCGATGTGGGGGTGGATGCGAGAGGCCTGCGTCCGGTCAGCCTGGTTGATATTCTCCCCCAATCCGCGCGGTAGAACATTTCTGCTTTACGCTGCGGGAACGTGCGGGCTCGATAGCTGTTCGATGTGAGGGCCTGCGTCGAATACGAGGTGCTTCAATGCAAGGAGACCTATTCGGAAACCCGCCCGGCAATCTGCCTGAGGGCTTCCGCTACCAAGCGGGTATCGTTCCGCGGAAGCTCCAGGAGGCACTTCTGGAGGCACTGCCGGAACTTCCCTTCAAGCCTTTCGACTTTCACGGCTACGAGGGCAAGAGACGGGTGGTTTCATTCGGCTGGAAGTACGACTTCGACACCGAAACGGTCCGGAGGATCGATGCCATCCCCCCGCTGCTTCTGCCGCTCCGGCAACTGGCGGCCGACTTTGCCGGACTGCCGGCGGAGGGACTCCAGCAGGCACTGGTCACCGAATACGACGTCGGGGCCCCGATCGGTTGGCACAGGGACAAGGCTGTGTTCGGCGATGTCGTCGGGATATCGCTGCTCACTTCCTGCACATTCAGGCTGCGCCGAAAGCGGGCCGGCAGATGGGAGCGGACCTCGGTCATTCTCGAGCCGGGCTCGGCATATCTCCTCTCCGGCGCCGCGAGATCCGAATGGGAGCATTCCATCCCGCCCGTAGAGCGCCTGCGCTATTCGGTCACCTTCCGGGAGCTGCGTTCAGGGATTGGCGCCGGCGGCCGTGCGTGAATCTGTCGATCAGCCGGTCAACGTGCCCCAGGACGGATCCCATTCGACGTCCTCGACGAGCTCGACATAGATCGGGATCGAGCCTTCGCTGTGGCTCGCCGCCAGTCTGAAGGCCGACTCAGCCTCCATTTCTTCTCCGGGAAAGATGACGTCATCCTCGGAGGGGTCGGTGACCTTTCGCACATATCCCCGCACCGCATCGCCGGAGTGGTAGAGTTTCACGACCATGGCGCCCGGCACGGGCCTTACCGGAAGCCGCTGATAGACGGGCATCGAGACCTCCCTGGGTCGCGGCAAAGCTAATTCCGGCCATCGTTGGGCCTGGCCTTGTCGCCTTTCTTTTTCACCGTCGTCGCTGTCTTGGCATCCGGCTCCTGGCCGTAATAGGTGCCCCCCAGATGGCCGCCGCCGCTCGTGTTCTCGGCCTGTTTTCGTGCGTCCTTCTGGGCCTGCTCGACATTGGTCTTGGTCATTTTCGGAACTCCTCTGATTGGCTGGCTGTGTAACCACAGGCGCGCGCATCTGTTCCGGGGTAGCGTTTACGTCGCGCAAACATCAAAGCCGCTCGGAACACATCGGCAATTGCGGCGTTTCCCGCCATCGGCGGAGATTCCCGATGCGAGCTTTGAGGGTGGCGATCGGCATCGCGGCAGTCATCCTTGTGGCTGCCGCTGCTTTCTTTTTATTCGCGTGGCGTTCGGAGATCCCCGAAGACACCACGGCCGCAGAGGCGCGCTTTGCAGCGGAGTTGGTCGCCAAGGGGGCCCAACTGGCGGCGCTCGGCAATTGCATCGCCTGCCACACCGTGCCTGGGAGACCGGCATTTGCCGGCGGCCTTGCATTGCCCACCCCCTTCGGCACGATCTACTCCACCAACATCACCCCTGATCGCGAAACGGGCATCGGCGGCTGGAGCGAGGCGGCATTCGAGCGTGCCATGAGGGAAGGCGTCGACCGGGAGGGAAGTCACCTCTATCCGGCGTTCCCCTACGAGCACTTCACGCGTGTATCGGCAGACGACAATCGCGCCCTCTACGCTTTCCTCATGACGCGTGTTGCGGTGAAAGCCGAGGCACTGGAAAACGACCTTCCGTTTCCCCTGAAGTTCCGGCCGCTGCTTGCCGGCTGGAAGCTGCTTTTCCTCGACAGCGGCGAGCGGGAGCCGGATCCCGGCCAGAGCGATGCCTGGAACCGCGGCCGCTATCTTGCCGAGGGCCTCGGCCACTGTGGCGCGTGCCATACGCCCCGCAATCCATTCGGCGCCGAAGACCGCGACCGGCACTTCGGCGGCGGCGAGGCGGAAGGCTGGCAGGCCTATGCGATCAACACGGAGTCTAAGGCGCCGATCCCCTGGGACGAGCAGGATCTCGCCTTCTATCTTCGCAATGGCTGGCACGAATTCCACGGCGTTTCGCGCGGACCCATGGCCGAGGTGACCGGCAATCTCGCCTTCCTGCCGGACAGCGATATCGCGGCGATCGCCACCTATGTCAGATCGATCATGGGCGCCCCGACGCCGGAACGCGAGCAAAGGGCGGCGCAGTTGCGCGAGGCTTTTGAAGGGCAACGCCCGGAGCAGACGGCGGATAGCCAGCGTTCACCGGTCAGTGCGTCAGGCAGCCAGCCTGGCGAGGCGATCTATCTTGCCGCCTGCGCAAGCTGTCACGAGGGCGGGCGGCGCCAGCCCTTCGGGGGGCTGAATTTCGAACTCAGCACCGCCGTCAATGCGCCGGACCCGCAAAACATCGTCAACGTGGTGCTGTTCGGCCTTCCGCCGGCCGATGGAGAAGCGAGCGCAGTGATGCCGGCTTTCCGGCATCTGCTCAACGATCACCAGGTGGCCGATCTCCTTGCCTACATGCGCGAGCGGTTCTCTGAGGAGCCACCCTGGGCGGGGCTCGTCGAGCAGACGGCCAGAACCCGTTCCGGGACCTACAAGGTGGCAGTCCGGCCCTCTGACGGCATTGAAAGGGCGCCGCACCATGTCGGCGCCGAGGAGGATTGAAGATGATATCGCTGACGGTCAACGGCAGCCCGCATCAGATCGACGCAGACCCCACGACGCCGCTGCTTTACGTGCTGCGCGACGAGCTGGCGCTCAACGGGGCCAAATACGGCTGCGGACTTGGGCAGTGCGGCTCCTGCACCGTCGTCGTCGATGGCGAGGCGGTGCTTTCCTGCATGGTACCGATCATGCTGCTGGAAGGGCGGGAGGTCACCACCATCGAGGGCCTGGGAACGATCGACGAGCCGGGGCCGCTGCAGGAGGCGTTCATCGAGCTGCAGGCGGCGCAATGCGGCTATTGCATTCCGGGCATGATGATGAGCGCGCATGCGCTTTTGCGCCGTAACGCGCAGCCGAGCGAAGAGGAAATCCGCGAGGCGCTGGCGACCAATCTTTGTCGTTGCGGCACCCATATGCGGATTCTCGCGGCGATCCGGCGCGCCGGCGAACTGATGCAGGCCGCCTCGTTGCCTGCCACTGACCAGGGGAGGGCCGGCTGATGGGCATTCTTCAGGAAGAAATCACCCGCCGCAGCGTCATCGCAGGTGCCGGCGGGCTTGTCGTCGGTTTCTCGCTCGGCCGCTCATTTGCCCAGGAGCTTCCGCCGGCAATGCCGCCGGCTCCGCCCGTTTCCCTGCCGGGCAGCCTTGACGACGAGCGCTTCCTCGATTCATGGATCCGCATCGATCCCGACAATTCGGTCACGGTCTTCACCGGCAAGGCGGAACTCGGGCAGGGCATTCGAACGGCCCTGTTGCAGGTTGCCGCCGAGGAGCTCGAAGTCGACCCCGCGGAGATCCGGCTGATAACGGCCGACACCGGCCGAACCCCCAATGAAGGGTTCACGGCCGGCAGCCAGTCGATGCAAAACAGCGGTACCGCCATCAGGAACGCTGCAGCCCAGGTGCGGGCCCTGCTTCTCGCCGAAGCTGCCAGGCGCTTCGGCATGGCGGCGACGGAACTCAAGGCGGAAAACAAGGCGGTGCTGGCAAAGGACGGACGGCTGGCGACCTACGGCGAGCTCGTTTCCGGACAGATGCTGCACGTAGAAGCTCAACCGCAATCGGCATTGAAGCCGCCCGGTACTTTCCGCGTGATCGGCAAAACACTGCCGCGCGTCGACATCCCCGGTAAGGTGACGGGCCAGCCGGCCTATGTTCATGATCTTCGCCTGGAAGCCATGCTGCATGCACGCGTCGTGCGCCCGCCGAGCCCCGCTGCCAGGCTGACGGAGGTGGATGCGAGCGCCGCCGAGGCGCTGCCGGGCGTCGCCTCGGTCGTGCGCGACGGCAATTTCCTGGCGGTAGTGGCCTCGAAAGAGTTCCAGGCGGTGAATGCCATGCGCGCTCTAGCGGCGGCCGCGCGGTGGCAGGAAAGCGAGACGCTCCCCGATCAGACCGACCTGCCGGCGGAACTGCAGAGGCTCGAGAGCGAGGCGGGGACGGTCGCCGAGACCGGCATGCTTTCGTCTGATGGCAAGATCTTCGAGGCGACGTTTAGCCGGCCCTATCAGATACACGGCTCGATCGGCCCGTCCTGCGCCGTCGCGCAGATGAAGGCGGACGGGACACTGGACGTGTGGTCGCACACGCAGGGTGTCTTTCCCGATCGGGCGGCGATCGCCGAGATGCTGGCCATGCCGGAAGACAAGGTCCACGTCATCCATATGGAAGGGTCGGGCTGTTACGGCCACAATGGAGCCGATGACGCGGCTGCGGATGCGGCCCTCATCGCGAGCAAGCTGCCAGGCAAGCCGATCCGGGTCCAGTGGATGCGGGAGCAGGAGCACAGCTGGGAGCCCTATGGTCCTGCAATGCTCATGAAGATCAGCGCCGCACTCGACGATCAGGGCAGGATCGCCAGCTGGGCCTATGACCTGTGGAGCAATACCCACTCCACCCGCCCGGGCGGCGCCGGTGCGCTCCTCGCGGCGCGCCACAAGGCCGAAGCCATCCAGCCTAAGCCTGCCAAGCTCAATATCAGCCCGTCGGGCAACGGCGACCGAAATGCCGATCCGCTCTATGTAATCCCGAACAAGCGCGTGCTCTGGCATTTCCTGGCCGACATGCCGCTTCGCGTATCGGCGCTTCGCGCGCTTGGGGCATATGCCAATGTCTTCGCGATCGAAAGCACGATCGATGAGCTGGCGCTGATGGCCGACGCAGACCCGGTGGAATTCCGGCTACGCCACATGGAGGATCCGCGGGCCCGTGCCGTGATCGAGTTGGCCGCGCAGCGGTTCGGCTGGGACAAGGCGCAAATGCCTCGTAACCGCGGACGCGGCTTCGGCTTCGCCCGCTACAAGAACCTTGCCGCCTATCTGGCGGTGGCGATGGAGGTGGATGTCGAGCCCGAAACGGGCCGTGTTCATGTGATCCGCGCCGTTTCCGCCATCGACAGCGGCGAGATCGTCAACCCGGACGG
>Ga0209281_1000323_pt1 | contig 84095 bp, 71 predicted proteins | sample MedtruBG_FD_187514 | JGI IMG/M metagenome (GOLD analysis project Ga0209281, IMG submission 187514) | Root nodule microbial communities of legume samples collected from California, USA - Medicago truncatula BG (SPAdes) (version 2) | ecosystem: Host-associated > Plants > Roots > Nodule | place... | reverse complement strand
AACTTAAGTCCTCAAAAAAGAAAAGTCGGATATTTATTTCAGAATTATGCTTTATTTCCTAACATGAATATTATTGATAATATTGAGATAGGCGTTTCTAATTTAAGTGAACAATTAAAAAAAACATTAAGTAGACAATATATCGAAAGATTAGGTCTTTCAGGACTTGAAAAACATTATCCTTGGCAGCTTTCTGGAGGTCAGCAGCAAAGAGTTGCCTTGGCTAGAGCTTTAATTACTTCTCCAGATATTTTACTTTTAGACGAGCCTTTTTCTGCTTTAGATCAACATTTAAGAAATAATCTCGAAAAAGAGCTTATGTCAATATTAAAAGATTATAATGGCAATGTTATTTTCGTTACTCATGATATCGCTGAAGCGTATAGAGTTTGTGATAATATAATTGTTTATGAGAATGGAGTATCTCTTGAAAATAGGGAAAAGAAAGCTTTATTCAAACGGCCCAAAACTCTTGCAGAAGCAAATTTGACAGGCTGTAAAAATATCTCAAAGGCAAAGAAAACTGGAGAATTTACTATATATGCTGACAATTGGGGGCATGAATTTGTAGTAAATGAGCAAGTGCCGGAAGATGTTGAATACATATGTATTCGTGCACATGATGTTGAAATTTGTAATGAAAATAAAACCGAAAATACTTTTTCTTACAAGATAGAGAATATTATAGAAAATCCTTTTGAATTTACTTTATACATTAAAAATATTGATAATGAAGTTTCAAATATAATTGAATATAAACTTGAAAAAAAGAATATGAAATTTTCGTTAAATGAATCAATTTCATTAGCCTTTTCAAAAGATCATTTATTTTTCTTTTAGCATTTAACACTATACAATGTATATCCAAATAAAGAAAAGCGATTGGAAATTTTAAATTTAGACTTTTCAATCGCTTCCATAAACATATTAAATTATAATACCAAAATTTCATCGCCTGCTTTAATATATCCATCACACAGTACCTTTGCAAATATTCCTTCCCTTGGCATTACACAGTCTCCTACCATTTTTCTAATTTCGCAGCCAAGATGGCATTCCTTACCAATTTGTGTAACCTCTAATGTTACTTCACCAATTTTAAGTTTTGTTCCTACAGAAAGTTCATATAAAATCATACCTTCAGTAGTAATATTTTCAGCAAACTTTCCTGGATTTAATGCCATAATTCCTAATGCATTCATTTTTTCAATGCTCTCAGTTCCAAGAAAACTCACTTGTCTATGCCAATTTCCTGCATGGGCATCTCCCTCTAGTCCATGATTTACTTTAAAAAAACCTTTTTCTATAGGATGTTTTACAACACCCTTTTCCTCACTTATATTCACTGCAATAACCTTTGCCATTATAACTCTTTCCTTTCAAATATCCCTGATTTTCCTCCACTCTTTTTTACTAACATAATATTATTTATAACCATTTCCCTATCAATAGCTTTACACATATCATATATAGTTAATGCTGCAGTAGATACTGCAGTTAGTGCTTCCATCTCAACGCCTGTCTTACCTACAGTCTTAGTGGTTGCAGTTATTTCAATCCTTCTATTGTCAAAATCCATTTTAAAGTTTATGTTACAACTAGAAATCATTATAGGGTGGCACATAGGCACTATTTGTGGAGTACTTTTAGCTCCCATTATTCCTCCAACCTGTGCTACTGAGAGTACATCACCTTTTGAAATAGTTCCTTCTTTAATTCTTTCAAGAGTTTCTCTTTTCACAGATACATATCCAATCGCTATTGCCTCACGAACAGTATCTGCTTTTTCTGATACATCTACCATCTTAGCTCTTCCTTCTTCATTAATATGAGTTAGTTCCATTTCTTTATCCTCCTAATATATACATCCCTTTTGCACTTGCACTTTCATCATATAACCTTTATCACTAATAGTTAATATTGCAGCTTTTATCATTCTTATGACTTCTCTATCGCTCATGAGAATACATCCTTTACTAAATTTTTTTCATATAGCCATCGATTATTGCTAAATACTTATATAATTTTTTTACAGTATTTATCCTCCAATCTGAACCATATTCTTTAACTCTATGTTTTCATGATTGCTATTATTAAAACAATGATGAATTGGTTTATTATATATTGCATTTTCAATTACCTTTTTTAATTGTTCTCTACTTATTCCACTTCGAAGAAAAGGTTTTAATGCTACTCCATTATTATAGTGAAGACATAATTTTAAATTCCCATCAGCAGTCAACCGAATACGGTTACACTTTTCGCAAAATTCATTAGAAATTGGACTTATAAATCCAATACTTCCTTTAAAGTCTGGTAAATTATAATACTCAGCCGGTCCATTACCATGTCTAATTTCTGAATGCTGAAGTTTCCCAAAATTCTGTTCTATCTCCTCAAACATATATTTGTTACAAACGGGTAAATATTCTTTTCCGAAACCAATAGGCATAAGTTCTATAAAACGTACATCTATTGGATTTTCTTTAGCAATTTTCACTATATCTATTAAACTATCGCCATTTAGCTGAGCTATTGGAACACAATTTATTTTTGTCCTTAGCCCAATTTCCATAGATTTTCTTAAACCAAACTTCACCTTATCCAAACAATCTCTGCGGGTAATTTTGTTAAAGCATGATCCATTTAATGTATCAAGGCTGATATTTACAGCGTCAAGACCAGCTTCAGCTAAATCATCTGCCATGTCACCAAGAAGTACACCATTTGTTGTCATTGTTATTTCTTCAATACCATCAATATCTTTAATTCTTCTAACCAGATTTACAATGCCCTTTCTTACTAAAGGTTCTCCTCCTGTAATTTTAATCTTGCGGATACCAAGCTGCGAAACGGCTTTTACTATTAACATAATTTCCTTAAAAGTGAGTATTTCGTCATGTTCTAAATTTTTAATTCCTGTTTCTGGCATGCAATATATGCATCTAAGATTACATCTATCTGTAACAGAAATTCTAAGATATTCAATATTTCTACCACTGCTATCTACCATTTTATTCACCTCACTAAAAGCAATTATCCAAATCCAACATTGTTAGTCTTATTTTCTAAAACTACAATTAGGGAATGAACAAATATCGCATGAAAGGCACAATCCTCCATGCCCTAAACTAGCTATATCTTCTAAAGTTATTATATCGTCAGCCATTACTCTTGGAAGAATCAGATCAAAAATAGTTCGCTTGGAATACATTACGCAACCAGGAAGGCCTAAAATTGGAAGTGACTCATTATAATATGCTAATAAAAACATTGCACCCGGAAGTACAGGCGCACCATAAGAAACAATCTTTGCACCTGTATTTTGAATTGCAGTTGGTGTAGTATCGTCAGGATCTACACTCATTCCTCCAGTACAAATTATTAATTCTGCACCTTCTTTAATAAAATCCTTTATAGCTTGTGAAATTAATTCAGGATCATCATTTAGAATTTTTTGTCCTAAAACCTCAACAATGTATTCCTCTAGTTTTTTTCTAATAACAGGTCCGAAGGTATCTTTTATTCTACCGTAGAAAACTTCATTACCAGTTGTGACAATACCAACTTTCTTGTTTTTAAAAGGAATTATTTCCATAATGGGTTTGCTACCTGCTGATTTTACTGCTTCATCCATTTTCTTTTTTTCAATTACAAGCGGAATAATACGTGTTCCTGCTAACTTATCACCTTTCTTTACTGGATAATTACAGTGACGAGTTGCAATCATTATTTCCCCAAGAGAATTAATTTTAGCAAGCTTTTCAATATCAATTTTAAATAGACCATCTTCTGTCGCAATCAATTCAATTTTACCTTCCTTTACCTCAGATGTAGCCATATAATCATTCTTACAAATTCTAGAAAGTATATCTGCCGCCTCATTTTCATGAAGCATTCCACTCTTTTTTTCCCACACATAAAGATTATCTTTACCTATTGACAATAACACAGGTATATCTTCTTCCGTAACAATATGTCCTTTTTTAAAGGCAACGTCTTTTTTCTCTCCTTTAATAATTTGCGTAATATCATGGCAAATTACATGCCCTACAGCTTCTGTAGTCTTAATCTTATTCATTTTTGTTCCCCCATAATCATTTAACTATGCTTTAAAATAATTGTTTGTTTTTTCCATTTTCACATAATATATTTTACACTTTTTTGTAATACAATCAAACCCACAATTTAACATTCTCTAAATTATAATATAATTCTTAAATATATTAATATTGGTTAACACTTAAGTAATAATAAAAAGCATTCAATCTAGTTGAGATTAAATGCTTATATTCTATTTAAATTTATCTTTTGTCTAGCCATTAAGATTCAGTGGGGATCAAATCCCGCCTAAATCAAATTTCACTTTATACCTTAATCTTATATGAGTCAGATTCCATTACTTTCAAGAAAATCACGGAGTAAATTCATACAAACAGTTTTTCTGTATTCTGCAGATACTCTACCCCTTATTGGTATAATTTCCTGTTCATATGCTGCTAGATACTTATCCTTGAGAGCCTTAGCTTCTTCAAAAGTCTTTCCGATAAAAATTGCATCAATTTTTTCACGTCTTATAATAACATCACTTACCGCGCCAAATGCTGTCCTACAATCAATTATCTTATCACCAGCTGTATTAATAATACCAACAAAAGAAACTCTTGAAATTGCTAATGCCTTTCTTGCACCAACCTTCTTATAATAGTAATTATTCAATCCGTTTTTATTCATAAGAATCTCAACAAGTAGTTCATCCTTTTCAAGAGCAAGCTTCTTTCTGCCAAGATAGAAGTCAATAATAGGAATCACTTTTTCGCCTCTGCTGCTTACTATACGCAATTTAGAGTCGGCAGCAAAAAAGATTAGTGCACTATCAGCCTTTGGAGACCCATTGCAGATATTACCACCAACAGTACCAAGATTTCGAATTGCTGGTGCTGCAATTTGTGAAACTGCTTCTTTCAGTACTTCTGGAATAAGTTTGTTTTCAATAATATCAGTATAAGTACATGCTGCACCAATGCGAATATATTCCTTATCTTCTACTATATTTTTCATTTCCTGTACTTTATTAATAAATAAATATGATGCATTTTCATCTGGATCAATCATCAAATCAGTACCTCCAGCATAAGGAGTAACAACTTCCTTTGATAAAATGTCCAATACTTCTTTTAACTTTGTTGGTTTATAGAAGTTTACCATAAGCCTTGTCCCTCCTTTGCTGCAATGCTGATTGCTTTAACTATGGCATTATAACCAGTACATCTGCAAAGATTCCCTGAAATCCCTTCACGAATCTCATCTTCTGTAGGATTTGGATTCTTATCAAGGATACATTCTGATGCAAGAATCATACCTGGAATGCAAAAACCGCACTGTACGGCACTAACTGATGCATATGCTTTATCAAGAACATCAAAGCGCTTAGTTTCCCTATAACCTTCAATAGTAACAATAGTACTTTCTTCAATGTTCCCTAAAGCTACCATACATGAATTTACTAACCTGCCATCAAGAATTACAGAGCAAGCACCACATTCTCCTTCTTTGCAGCCGCACTTTACACCAGTAATACTAAATTCATTTCTTAGCACATCAAGCAAACGTTCATTTTCTTTCGAGCTAGATATAACCTCTTTACCATTAAGATTAAATTTTATCATTATTTATGCACCCCCTGTAAAACATTCATTGTGTCTTCTGTTGTGAATGGAATCTTATTTAGGTCTGCACCAAGCGCATTTTCCATGGCTTCAACATAAGCTGGAGCTGCGCCAACAAGAGGAAGCTCACCTGCACCCTTCGCACCATATGGGCCATGGGAATATGGATTATTAATGATCTCCGTAACTAGGTTTGGTACATCTACTGCTGTAGGAATAATATAATCACTAAAACTATTATTACGAATCATGCCTTTATCATTACTGCTCATCTGCTCCATAGAGGAATATCCTATCCCTTGAAGAAAACCACCCTGCATCTGCCCTTGTATAATATTCATATCAATAGGAACACCAACATCAAAACTTCCCCAGGCACCGAGTATCTTTGTTTCAGCAGTAAGTGTATCTACTTCAACTTCAATAGCATTTACTCCCCAAGAGTATGTTGGATATGCATCTCCTTTAAATTTATCAAGGTTAAATGGGATAATAAAATCAGGTTCAACAAAATGTTCTTCTATAACTTGAACTTCACCTGCTTTCCATTCCTTTTTAAGTTTCTCAGATGCACGCCTTAATAATTCTCCAACTGTCATTAAAGAACGACTTGCAACAGTTGGGCCGGAATCAGGAACAAGATCTGTATCTGGATTATTGATTAACACCTGTTCATAAGGAATTCCAAGGGTATCCCCCACAATTTTTGAAAAAGTAGTTTTAAGACCTTGACCTATATCAGAATTACTTACAAGAATTTCAACTGTATCATCTGAATTTTTCTTTATTTTTGCAACAGCCTTGATAAAATCGCGCTCTCCACTGCCAGTAAAACCACATCCGTGGAAAAACAATGACATTCCAATTCCTTTACGATACCTGCCAGCCTGGTTTATATATTGTTTACGCTTTGTACGATAATCTGCAAGCTTATCAATTTGATCAATCATTTCAGGAAGAGGTACATGAAAATGATACTTACCACTAGTAGATGTAGAGTCACCCTGTTTAACAATATATTCCTCTTTAAACTCTAAAGAATCAACGCCAATTTCTTTAGCAATATGATCCATAATCATTTCCACTGCAAAGAAAGTCTGAGGTGCTCCAAAGCCACGATATGCACCGCAAGGTACAGTATTGATCTTAACAGCACGTCCTACAACACGAAGATTATCTATTCGATATACTCCGTTTGCACAAATTAAACCACGTTGTAAAACTACCGGAGAAAGTGTGGTATATGCGCCACTATTAAATAAAACATCAATATCCATACCAGTGATCTTACCGTCTTTAATAGCTACTTTATAAGTAGATATAGAAGGATGACGTTTTGAAGTAAACTCCATGTCTTCTCTTCTGCCAAATATAACTTTAACAGGTTTATTAGCCTTTTTAGCAGCTACTGCAACCTGGCAGGCAAGTATTGAAGGAAATGCTTCTTTTCCTCCAAATCCTCCACCAGTAACATCCTGAATTATTTGTATATCCTTCGCCTCATAGCCCAATGCTTTTGAAACTGCTCCATATACATAATATGGACATTGCATAGACCCTCGTACAGTCATTCGTCCATCATGAGGATAAGCAATCATCCCCTGTGTTTCAAGATAAGCTTGTTCTTGGTATCCAGTCTGAAAAGTCTCAATAAAAATACAATCTGCTTCTTTTAAAGCTTTATCTATATCTCCTTTTTCATAGTTGTAATTAAAAAATACAGTATCAGATTTTGTCATATCCAAAACAGGAATTTCTTCTTCATAGGTTACAATAATATTATTCAAAATTGCTTCAACTTCTTTAAAATCAGGTCCAACAACCATTAAAATTGGATCACCAACATACTCTACAGTATTTTCAACATAAACTGGTGTATCATCTTCAACAATATGAACGCGATTTACACCTGTTACATCGTTTTTATCAACAACAAAATAACCTTGTGGTAGTTTAGGAATAGAAATATTTATTATTTTTGCTTTTGCCTTCGTAGAATGTAATAGCTTACCATAAAGCATATCATCCATTACATGATCATCTACATAAAGAGCACTACCTCTTATTTTATCGTCATGATCTTTTTTCTTTACAGATTCACTTATTTTTTCCATATATAGCGCCTCCCATATATCTATTAATTAGTTTGTTATACAGTTTCAAAGCCTACAAATTTATATTCTTTTCAAAAATATTTATAAGGTATTTCCTTACTTAAAATCCAGTTTTTATATATTAAAATCTAAATTATCTCTATCCATATAATGTACCAACCTATTATAATCTTCCGTTGTATCTGCATCTATGGTACATCCAAAATCTTCAACAGGAACAGTCACTATTTGATTTTCGATTAGCTTCCATACACCTCGAAGACCTTCATTTCCATTAAACTTAAGAATTAACTCTATACATTTCCACGAAATCAAAGGAGGATGTTTCCTCTGTCCATTAATGCTAGGAAAAGCCGCCATGGCACTTGCCCTTTTTTCCATTAACTCCTTTACCATAAGAAAGGTTTTTGTCTGAATTGCTGGCATATCTCCTGGAAGAAGATAAAAGGCATCGCAACTATCCATGGCTGACACTCCTAGTTTCACTGATGTAAACATATCAGCTTCAGCATATTTTTCATTAAATATGAACTTTAATTTAGAACAATCATATTTATTACCCAGTAGAGTTTTAATTTGTTCAGCATGAAATCCTAATACTACAATGATTTGATTTACTCCGGAATAAAGCATACTATCAATACTATATTCAATAATAGTTTTTTCTTTCAATTTTAAAAGTGGTTTAAATGCTTTCATACGGCTAGATAAACCTGCAGCTAGAATAATACCATTAATTTTCATCCAAGCTCCTCCAATTCTGAATCAAGTAATAATGATATGTTCCTTTATATTATTATTTATTCTTTGGTTTTTTATAAAATGTATCTTTTAATGGCAGCTGTGTACGGAATTTTCCATCTAATTTATAATATGCAAGTGAACAAGCTGGAGCAGTTGGAATCAAACATAATTCTCCACAACCTTTTGCACCATAAGTTTCTGGAATCTTATTTTTACTCTTTACAAGGATAACTTCAAGTTCAGGAGCATCCGTTGCTCTCATGAGTCCAAGTGTCCCTAGCTTTGTCTTAGGGTAACCGCCTTCAACTTTAAATTCTTCTGTCAGAGCATAACCTAATCCCATAACAATTCCGCCTTCAATCTGCCCTTCAACAGATTGGATATTAACAGGTGTTCCAATATCATATGCTGCGACTACTTTTTCCACTTTACCCTCTTCATTTAGGATAACAACTTGTGCTCCGTAACTATAGCTTACATGACTGATTGGATTTTCTTTTTTAGATCCCATCGGATCTGTTTTTGCAAAATACTCTCCATAAAATTCTTTACCTTCTAATCCAACTAACCTTAAGCCTTTATCTAATTCTATTTTTAATTTTTCAGATGCTTGCCTCACAGCTTCACCTGTTATTACAGTTTGCCTAGAAGCTGTACTAGTTCCCGAATTTGGTGTACGTACAGTATCTGGTCTTTCGTGTATAATGAGAGCAGGGTCTAATCCAGTAGTTTCACATAACACAGTAGTACACATTGTTGCAATTCCCTGCCCCATACATGCTGCAGAAGTTCGAATATGAACTTTCTCATCCTGAACTGATAAAATACAACGTCCAATATCCTTATTGCCTACATTAGTCCCACTATTTTTGAATCCAATAGCAATACCTGCATAAGGATGTGATTCATATACATCTTTAACAGCTTCCAAACACTCTGCAATAGCAACGCTTTCATCTGCTATCTGACCATTTGGTAGGACTTCACCAGGACGAATTGCATTACGATATCGGATTTCCCATTGTGAAATTCCAACCATTTCAGCAAGAAGATTAATATTATTTTCAATTGCAAAGCAACTTTGTATTACACCAAAACCTCTAAAAGCGCCAGCTACAACATTGTTTGTATGAACAGACATTCCTAAAATATCAATATTCTGATAATTATATGGCCCAGGTGCGTGGGTACATGCTCTTTGTAATACAGGTCCACTAAGAGACGCATATGCACCTGTATCAGCAATAATAACCCCTTTCATAGCTGTTAAATAACCATTTTCATCACATGCAGTTGTAAACTCCATTTCCATTGGATGACGTTTAGTATGATAGTCCAGACTTTCCTGTCTCGAAAATTTAACCTTACATGGCTTTTGCGTATACCATGCCATTAATGCTGCGTGATGTTGAACGCTTATATCTTCCTTACCTCCAAATCCACCACCAACAAGCTGTGAATGACAATGGATTTTTTCTATTGGAATCTTACGCATGTTTGAAATCTCACGTTGCTCATCATAAACGGATTGTGAACCAGAATACAACAAAATTCCATCTTCACCTTCAGGCATTGCAATTGCACACTCTGGTTCCAAAAATCCATGCTCCTGAATTGGTGTTTTATATTTTCTTGTTACTACATATTTAGAATTTTTAATTGCTTCATTAGCATTACCCCGCTTTAGAATTTCACGGCTCATAATGTTTCCATCATCATGTATTAAAGGCGCGTCTCCTTTTAGTGCATCTGTTGAGCAAGTAATCGGTTCCAGCTCAGTGTAATCAACTTCAACCAATTTACATACTTCATCTAGTTTATCTTTATGATAAGTTGCCACTAATGCTAATGCATCCCCCACATATCTTGTTGTACCGCCTTCTGGAATCATTACATCCCAGTCCTGCTTTATATGTCCAATTTTATTGTTTGGAACATCTTTTGCAAGTAAAATTTTTGCACAGTCTGGATGTGCCTCTGCTTTCTTTATATCAATTTTGTTTACAACAGCTCTTGGATATTTTGTACGTACTGCTTTTACATATAACATTCCAGGTATTTGAATATCATCTACAAAAATACCCGAACCATTTATTTTTTCAGCTGCATCAACACGTTTAAATCTTTGTGCCATTTTTAATTCGGTTGGAACAGGCGGAATTTTAATATTGTCCCTAAAATATTCAGCTGCTTTTAATATAGCTTCTTCTATTTTCTTATAGCCTGTACAGCGACAAAGGTTGCCATGAATTGCTTTTTTTACATCTAATCTTGTTGGATTAAGCTTTATGTCCAATAACGATTTGGCTGAGATTATCATTCCTGGAATACAAAAACCACACTGAACTGCACCTGCTTCAGAAAAACAATGTTCATAAACTTCCTTTTCTCTAGGGCTTAATCCTTCAATCGTTAAAATTTTTTTCCCTACAAATTTTGATACCTTTTGGACGCAGGCTTTTACCTTCTTTCCATCTATTAAAACAGTACATGCTCCACATGCCCCTTCGCTGCAACCATCTTTTACAGAGGTAATTCTCAAATCATCTCTTAGAAACGATATTAAAGATTTGTCAGTTTCAGATTGTTGATCTTTACCATTAATATTTAATATAAACATACGTAACCTCCCATATCATACCTTTTAACAATATCTACTATAATTAGTATAAATCCGTAAGTAAATTCCAGCAAATTATTTTTCAAAAGAACTTGCTCAGTACAGTTTCTAACTTTTGATATCAGCATTCTTTACAAGTGCCTCAGTATACGAATTGTGTTGCATACAAATCTGATTTTTATAAAAAATATCTCAAAAAGGTTTATATATTTCTATATTCTCCTCTTTGAGATTTCATAATGAAAGTTGTACTTTACACATTGATAATATTAATATTATCAGTATCGCTTATTTTTTGGCACTCAAAAGGATTCGAATTCTGCACAGAACGTGAGCATTCAGTAGGATATAAAACTCACTCTGAATCTGAACTTTGCTTTACGTCGCTCTCAACGTCCTTATTACCATAATTCAAAAACGCATTTAGAATTACAGCAGTTACTGATGCAGAAACTATACCACTACTGAAAATTGACTTAAAAAATGTTGGTGTTTGGTCAAATAAAGTAGGTACAGCAGTTATTCCAAGTCCTATACCAATAGAACAAGCAACTATCATCATATTTGCATTATTATTAAAATCTACACTTTGAAGCATTTGAATACCTGCGACTGCAACCATTGCAAACATTATTGTTGTAGCTCCGCCTATAACAGGCTGAGGAATAATAGTAGCTAAAGCTGCAAATTTAGGAATCAATCCTAATGAAATAAGAATGATACCAGATGCTATAACAACAAAACGGCTTTTTACTTTACTTAAAGCTAAAAGTCCTAGATTCTGATTGAATGTTGTATATGGAAATGAATTAAAAATACCTCCTAAAAATGTTGAAATTGCTTCTGCTCTAAGTCCACGTACAATATCTTTTTCAGTAATATCCTTTTCACAAACTTTCCCAATTCCAAGAAATGTACCTGTTGATTCAATCATTACTGTTAACATAACGAATGTCATCATGATTATCGAACCAATGTTAAATTGTGGTAATCCAAAATTAAAGGGATGAACAATACTTATCCATTTTGCATTTGCTACTACTGAAAAATCTACTTTTCCCATAAATGCAGCAACTATTGTTCCTAAAATAATACCATTTAAAACAGAAATTGCTTGAAAAAATCCTTTTAGAAATTTATTTGATATTAGAACAATAATCATTACAAATGATCCTAGTATAAGATTTTCTATACTTCCAAAATCTTTAGCTCCTGAACCACCACCCATGCTAGTAACTCCAACATTTACTAAAGAAAGACCAATAATTGTAACTACTGTTCCTGTTACAACAGTAGGGAAAAACTTTAATATTTTCCCATACAATGGTGCCAGTAGTATAACAATAATTGCTGCTACTATTATTGAACCATAAGCAGTCTGCATTCCTAAATTTTTACCAATAATAATTAGAGGACCAACTGCAGCAAAAGTACAACCTAAAATTGCAGGTAACTTAATTCCAACATATGGACCTATACCAATTGCTTGTATTAAAGTTGCAATACCACAAGTAAACAAATCCGCGGCTACTAAAAAGGCCAATTGCTCTGCTGTTAGACCAACAGCACCACCAATTATTAAGGGTACTGCAACAGCACCCGCATACATTGCTAGTACATGTTGCAAACCTAAAACAGCAAGTTGACCTAATGGAAGCAATTCATTTACTTCATCTTCCTTTTTAATAATACTTTTTGACATAATTAACCCCCTCAATGAATTTTTTAATAATTGATGTTATGAAAGTTATTTTAATATAAATTATCATGCATAGTTTGTATTAAATTCCATTTCCTCATGTTTGGGCACGCAGTTGTAATATTGCATCTTTTAAAATCTGTGGTGCAATATCTAACGGTATAAAATTACATAAATAACATATTATAACTTTATAATTTGATTATATGATAACGTTTGCCAACATTCAAATTCTTCCTAGAAAGTACTTGAAATGATATGCTATATATTTTTTATTGTTTCACACCCTCTTGTAGCATGTAATTCTTTTAGAATTTAACTGGATAAAGTAGATATGAAAAAATCCGATGCTTAAAACAAAATTGTATGCATCGGATTTTTTATCACAGAAGTTTTTTTCTTTCAAAATATTTTTCAAATTGTTTATAAGTATACTGCTCTACCTCCCTAAGGAACTTATCATAGTTCTTCAGAAATTCTCTACCTTTGTCGCTAAGCCGTGTCCTCCCTTCTCTTGCACCTCCCTGCCTTCTTAAAACTATTTCATACCCAAGATTTTCTTCAACTTCGTTAATCATAGTCCAAGCTTTACTTAATGATAAAGCCATTCTTTTGCAAGCTCCACTAACAGAATTATTCTCATCTATAAGCTCAAGAAGGAGCTTTAACCTAGAATCAAAAAACACTTTTTCTTTCCGTATATTTACACTTAAAGCTGGCTGTAGCAAACTATCATTGTGCAATGTTAGAAGTCTTTCCAATTCATTTTCATCATGAACTGAGCATATAACTCCCCTATCATTCACATTAAGCCAAGTTATATCAACACCAAGAAAATCAATACATCCATTCAATCCATTATCACCATTATAAGAAAGAATCTCAGGAATACGTAAACTATCAATAAGTATAGGATGTCCACCATGCATATTAAATGATGGAATAACGATCTCACCTCTTGTTTCTATCATTGTTCTCACTGTCTTATAGCTAAACATAGGTACATTTACAGGAGTTAATATAACTCTTTTGCATTTTCCTTCAAGATATTTAAGTCCAATCTTGTAAGAATCAATAAGCGGTGGATTCTCATAATCCTTGTTTATAATAAAAATAGCATCATCTCGCATAAGATTTGACTTTATCTCTAGATCTTCAAAACCCGTAACTACCAATATAGGCCATATACCAGCTTTTTTATACGTAAGTACTACTCTTTGAACTAAGGAAATTAAACCAATTTTTTTCATTGGATAAGCCATATATTTGCTAGCTGCAGCAATAATTCCTCCAACTTCTCTCACTATATCACCTCAAGTTTTTTATTAAATAATACTAAAAAATAGAAAACCATATTGCTATTTTTGAATTATTTACGTATTAAATAAAAAAGTCAATGTATTCTTTTCATACAAATACTAATATTTACCACACCAAACTATTTCTCTGTATTTCTCTGGATCAGTATCTCCTTCTGTGCTAAATAAAAGTACTCTTGAATTTTCATCTAACTCTAAAGCTTCTTTTAATTCCTTATACTCATCATTAGTCATTATTTCATATAAAACACCAGTAGTTACTGCTCCTGATTCGCCTGAAATTACACCTGTATCTCCCTTTAATGGATTTCCAAGAATCCTCATTCCTTTTGCAGCTACCCAATCAGGACACGAAATAAATGATTTAGAATAATTTTTTAATACTTTAAATCCTATTGTGTTAACTTCTCCACATGCAAGCCCTGCCATTATTGTTTGCATATCTCCACCAACTGCTCTTGCTTCCCCGTCATTTGCTACTGCTGATTTATAATAACAATCGGCAAGGTTTGATTCTACCACTACAGTTTTTGGACAATCCTCACCATATTGTGAAGCAAAGAAACCTTGAACAGCTCCTGCCAGTGATCCAACACCTGCTTGTACAAAAATATGAGTAGGTTTTGAAACATTAAGTTCATTTAGTTGTTCACTTGCTTCTAGTGCCATTGTTCCATACCCCTGCATTATCCACGCAGGTATTTTCTCATAACCTTCCCATGCAGTATCTTGAATTATAACTCCGTTATGTTCTTCAGCATATTTATTTGCTAATCTTACTGCATCATCATAGTTTAGCCGTGTAATGCCAGCTTCTGCACCTTCTGCCTTTATATTGTTTAATCTTTTAATTGAAGAACCTTTTGGCATAAAAACTACAGATTTTTGTTTTAATCTATTAGCTGTCCATGCAACTCCTCTTCCATGATTACCATCTGTTGCTGTTACAAAAGTTATATCTCCAAGTTTTTCTTTAACCTCCTTACTTGTGGTTTTTTCATATGATAAATTATCTATGTCTTCCCCTAATTTATCGGCTAAATATTTTCCCATAGCAAATGAACCACCTAATACTTTAAATGCATTTAATCCAAATCTATAAGATTCATCCTTTACGTATATTCCTCCTACTCCAATCTTTTTAGCTAACTCTTTTAGATTTACTAATGGTGTTTTGCTATATTCTAAAAAGCTTTCATGAAATTTTTTTGCTTTAGAAACTTCCTCTCCATTAAGGAATTTTATACATTCTTCTTTATCATCTTTAGGCAAAGTATTTTCTTTCCACAATATTTTTTCCACTATGATTCCCTCCATTAAATTTTATTTTGCTAACTATATATCACTTCATTCCACAGTTCTAAGTTCTTTAAAACCACCGTAATAATTAATCTAGTTCTTACAATGTAATTAGATATAAATCTCCCATCCATATTCTTGTTATTTTTTAATCTGCAAATAAATCTATAAAGTTGAAACTGCTACTGTCAAATAAACCTCTGGCAGTTATTTTTAAATATGGAATCACTGGTAATGCCATAAAAGCTAGTGTTAGAAATGGATCAGTTTCCTTTTTCACTCCATATTTTCTTGCCAATAAATTCAAATTACTAATCTTATTCATGACTATTTCCGGGCTCTCACATGTCATAAGCCCACCAATTGGCAAGCTCAAAAAGTCCAATAGTTTACCATTTGATACAAAAACAATGCCTCCATATTTACTGATAATACTATTTACAGCAATCTCCATATCCTTGTCATTATCACCTATAACAATTATATTATGTGAGTCATGAGCAATAGTTTGAGCTATCGCAGCTCCTCTTAGCCCCAAGCCTTCAATAAAACCAACATAGTGTTTACCACTATTTTTATGTCTTTCTATTACTGCTATTTTATTTATAACTTCTCCTACTTCTGAAACTGCTTTAATTAGTCCTTTCTCAATGATAGTTCTTCTTTTTTCTTTTGTAGTTTCCAATGAACTAGGTTTCACTTTTATTACATTAATGAACTCACCCTTAGCTTTAATATGAAATATATCTTCTTTTATAAAATCAAGTTTTACAGATTTTTCACTTATAACTTTTGAATAAGCTCCTTTTTTGTTATAAATTTCCCCATTTTTAATTACAGTTTTTATTTTTAATTTCTTTATATCTTCAAATACAACAAGGTCAGCTTTGAAGCCTGGTGCAATAGCTCCAATATCTCTTAAACTATAGCATTGAGCGGCATTGTAAGATGCTATCGTATATGCTTTTATTGGATCAAGACCTTCTCTAATTGCAATTCTTATACAGTTATCAATGCTTCCCTCTTTTATAATATCCTCAATATGTCTATCACCAGTGCAAAATAAAAATCTGTGATAATTATCATTATCCACCGCTGGCAATATCCCACTAAGATTTCTAGCGGCTGACCCCTCCCTAAGCATCACATACATACCAAGTCTTACTTTCTTTAAAGCCTCTTCTACATCTGAGCATTCATGATCTGTGCTAATGCCAGAACATAAATAAGCATTAAGCTCTGTAGCACCAATTTTAGGACAGTGCCCATCAATAGCTTTATGATTTTTACATGCCAAAATAATTTTTTTTAATATATTGTCGTTACATGAGATAACAGCATCAACATCCATTACTTCTCCAAGTCCTAATATCTGAGGATTATCTATAAATCTGCTTAAAGCATCAGCATTAAGAACTGCACCATTATCTTCAAATTCTAATGCTGGAACACAAGAAGGTAACATAAAAAAAGTATCTATTACGCCCTTTGCACTGTTTTGCAGCATAAATTCTATACCTTCTGCTCCTAAAACATTTGCAATTTCATGTGGATCCGCAATAATACTTGTTACACCTCTTTTAATGACCAAATTAGAAAATATTTCTGGTGTAACCATGGAGGATTCAATATGCACGTGTGCATCAATAAAACCTGGAGCTACAAACAATCCACTACAGTCAATTTCATAAATTCCATCATATTTTCCTATACCTATAATAGTCTCATTATTTATAGCAATATCATTAATGTCGATTTTTTGCGTAAAAACATTTATTATTGAAGCGTTTTTTAGCACTAGAACCGCCTTATTCCTTGACATAGCAACATTAATATTATTTTTTATCTTTTCCATTTACTTATTCACTCCCTATAAAATGAATTAATAAGCTAATGGCTTCAATCAATTGTCAAAAGAAATAGAATGATTGAAGCTTTAACATAGAGAATAGCATAAAAAAATAAGTTACTATTTACTAATTCTATTCAAAAGGAAGTAAAATATATCTTAAAATAAACAATACGGCAAGTATATATACTATTGGATGAATTTCTTTTTGTCTGCCTGTAGCTATTTTTGTTATTGGATAAAAAATCATAGCTGCTGCAATTCCATTAGCTATGCTATAAGAAAAAGCCATTAATGATATAGCAAAGAATGCTGGAACTGCTTCTGTAAAGTCACTGAAATTTATATTTACAATTGCTGACATCATCAAAACACCTACTATTACAAGGGCTGGAGCTGTTGCTTGGCCCGGAACTATGCCAACAAGACCTGAGAAAAATAGTGATAAAATAAACAATATACCAACTACTGTTGAAGTAAGTCCAGTTCTGCCTCCTTCTGAAACACCTGATGTAGATTCAATATAGGTTGAAATAGTACTTGTACCTAAAACTGAACCGGCAGTAGTTGCTACTGCATCACAAATTAGAGCTTTTTTCATTCTTAAAACCTTACCGTTCTCATCAACCATTCCTGCTTTTGTAGCTGTTCCAACAAGTGTTCCGATAGTATCAAAAAGATCAACTAAACAAATGGTTATAACAACCATGATAACACTAAGAAATGCACCTCCTACTGAAGTTCCGCCTTTTGATAAGAGACCCGCAAAATCAAATGCAGCAAATGTAGGAGCAATTGATGGTGGTGCACTGAAAACATGTAAATTTTCAAGTGATGTAATTTTGAGTGGAATTCCTATTATTGTAGTTGAAATTATTCCAATTAAAATTGAGCCCTTAATGCCTCTAGCCATTAGAATTGCGGTTATTATGATTCCTATTATAGTTAGCAGTGTTCCTGGATTTGCAAAATTTCCGAATCCAACTAGTGTTGCTTGATTTGCAACTATTACACCACCTGATTTCAATCCAATAAGGGCTATATAGAGTCCTATACCTCCAGAAATTGCATACTTTAGATTTTGTGGTATTGCATCAACTATTTTTTCCCGTATAGATGTTACTGTAATAATTATAAATAATACACCTGACATGAATACGCATGATAAAGCTTGATGCCATGTAAAGCCTAAAGTTAAACATACAGTATAAGTAAAAAATGCATTAAGCCCCATTCCAGGCGCTTGAGCAAAAGGAAGATTAGCATAAAGTCCCATTATTAATGTACCAACTGCCGCAGCTAAACATGTAGCAACAAAAACTGCTGATACTATTGGATCAGAGCCTACACTAAACTGAGCAGCTGCATCACCTACTGCATTTGCAGAATTCATACCAGCTATTTTTAGTATATTAGGATTAACAAATATAATATATGCCATTGTAACAAAAGTAGTAATTCCAGCAAGTATTTCTGTCTTTACATCTGAGTTATTTTCTTTCAAATGAAAATAACTTTCAAGAAATGATGAATTTTGTTTGGTTACATCTCTTTTCATAGAATATCCTCCTTAAAATTATAGCTATTGTTAACAGTTTTATTTTTCTAAATCTTTTCTTTAGTATTCGGTATACAATGCTTCCCCCTCTAAAAATGATGCATAACCTCTTACCTAAAAAGTTAACACTAATCTTTTAATGGATTACTTATCCAGGTTATATGTACAAATATGATTTCATAATGCTAATTAGACTTATAATCTGTAAATTAAAGGTTTACGTGGATTATGGTATTGCTTTAGACCAGTTAAGAGTTATGAGTTTTGTATGAAAATCCTTTGTATTTTTTAGAAATATCCCTAAGAACTTTCGATATTAATTCATAATTTAACCTCATAACTCTTAATTATTTTACCTATTTTCTCTTGTTTATTTAAAATTTATCCCTCTCTTAAAAACGCCTCCAAACGCTGCTTGCAAGTTCTCTGCTTCTTGCCATAATTCTTTCTTCATCAATATTCACTAGTTTTCTATTTTCCATTATTATTTTGCCATTAATTATTGTTGTCTCTACAAATCGTCCATTAATACCGAATAATAAATGACTATTAATGTTATCTTCATTAATTGGTGTTGGTGGATTATAATCTACTATTATAATGTCAGCCAAAGCTCCTTCTTTTAAAATGCCAACTTGTCCATCAATAAATCTTTCTGTAATTTTTCTATTCTTATTAAACAGCATATCTGGAATCTCACTCCAAGCAACTTTAGAATCGCTTTTTACATGTTTATGAATAATATTTGCTACTTTATAGGACTCCATCATATCTGCAGTATAACCATCTGTTCCAATGCCTAATAATATACCTTTCTTATACATTTCAAGTACAGAGGCAGCCCCTACTGCATTTCCCATATTAGATTCAGGGTTATGAACAACTATCGAATCTTTTTCTTTTAATAAATCCATTTCTTTTTCTGTTATATGGATACAGTGTACAGCTATTGTCTTATCACATAAAACACCAGCATCATACCATCTTTCAATAACACCTTTACCATATTTTTGCTTAGAGTCTTCTAAATCTTCAATGCCTTCTCCAGTATGAACATGAAAACCCGTATTTAAGCTTAAAATTGCGTCTAAGCATTTATCTAAAGTTTCATTTGAAATAGTTAGAGACGCATGAAGGCCAAACATTCCTTTGATCATATCATCATTTTTATCATTGCAATATTTAATAAAAGCAACATTTTCCTCAATACCTTCATCTCTAATTTTTTCTCCATCCCTATCTGAGGTCTCGTAGCATAGATTGCTTCGAATCCCTATTAAGCTTGCTGCATCTGCAATTTTAAACAGACTTCCTGCTACTGCATTGGGGCTTGCATTATGGTCAAAAACTGTTGTAACACCATTTCTAACCTGATCAATCATAGATACAAGAGCACTATAATAAACATCTTCTAAAGTCAATGTTTTATCAAGTCTCCACCACAACCCTTTAAGTATTTCAGAGAATTTATTTGCTGGAGGACTATCATTGCTTAGTCCTCTGGCAAAGGTACTATAATAGTGCATGTGGGTATTTATAAAGCCTGGCATAATAAGTTTACCTTTGGCATCTATAAATTTTGCTTGGCTATATTTATTTTTTAAGTCTTTAGTTAAACCAATTTCAATAATTTTATTTTCATTAACTGCAATACATCCATCATTTATAATTGGTTTATTATTATCTCTAGTTATAACTTTGCCATTTCCAATTAATAACATATTATCACCTTCTCAATTTTTAATTTTTAATAACAAGGCAAATGAAAATAAACAACAAGTCAAAATCTCCAGCATACTGGTCATATTATTTTTAATTTTACCTAAAGCATATAATCATATTTATTTATACAAGTTTGAATTATACTTGCCATTTCTTTTGAAATCCCATCTTCCTGATCAATAGTACAACTTATAACATTACCTTCTTCAGTTCTTACTAAGCAAACAGCTTTTTCTATATCTTCAATAAAAAATCCCTTGTTATCACTATTTTCAAAGTCTTCCCTGCTCCAGAAAACTGTTATTTTATCCTTATATGGATTTCCTTTATGAGGACAGAAAATACCGCAATTACCACACTCATTACACATACCATCTAAATGTATAATCTGATGAGCAGAATTAAAACCACCATTTACATTAATCATTACATTAGCCCTATTAGGACAAACATCAACACATAGTTCACAAATCTTGTTACAACCCAAGCATCTATCAGCCTCTTTTTCAGACAATTGAGGATCCAGTAATATTCCCTTTCTATCATAGGATACTTTCTCATCAACGAAGCAATCTTTATGTTTGAAATCAGAACCTAGACCTTCCTTTTTTAAGATATCTTTTGTAACTGTTTTTGCATCTGCTATTGCATTAACAATTGTAGATGGACCTTTTTTTAGATCTCCAATAATATACACATTTTCAATATTTGTTTCTAAATTTTCATTAACTATTGGAAACTCATTAGAATTTAAATTTATTTCATTATTTTTTAATAAATTACTATCTATTTTTTCACCTGTTGCAAGAATTACTGTATCAGCTTCTACTTTTACCATTTCTCCTGTACCTACAAAGCGTCTTCTTAAGGAAGCATCACTATCACCTAAAATCATTTTTTCGCAAGTGAGTATTCCATTATTTATAGAAATAGGTGACAGAAGTTCTTTAATTAAAATATCTTCAGAAATAGCAAATTCGATTTCTTCATTATCAGCTGGCATATATTTTTTAGTTCTTCTATATATAATAGAAACTTTCTCTACACCTTTTACTCTTTTAGCAGCTCGAGCTGCATCCATTGCAACATTACCTCCGCCAATAACACAAACAGTCTTACCTAAAGGAATATTTCCTTCTGATTTTTTATATTTTTCTAAAAACGAAATAGCATTAATTGATTTATTCTCACAATCATCTAAAGAAATTTTTCCTGTTTTCCATGCTCCTATAGCTAAAACTATATAATCATATTCCTTTTTTAATTCCTTTAAACTAAAGTTCTCTTCAACGGAAAATTCAAATTTTACTCCATGCTTTTGGGCCATTTCTAGGTCTTTCTTTATCATTTCAGAAGAAATTCTAAACTCAGGTATAATATGTTCTACAACACCCAATGCACTTTCCTTTGTATCCCTTACAGTAACATCTACACCATTTCGCCTTAAGAAAAGAGCCACAGAAATTCCTCCAGGACCTGCTCCAATTACTACAACTTTTTTGTTAGTTCTCAAACTAGCTGGCTTAATGGCTTCAGTAAATTTATCCTGGGCATTTAAAACAGCAATTTTCTTTAAATCTCTAATTGAAACAGATTCATCATAATCAAGTCTAGTACATTTATACTGGCAATTATGATTGCAGATACTTCCTGTAATAGCAGGCAAAGCATTATCTATTGCAATTACCGAAAAAGCTTCTTCGCATTTTTTTTCACCAATTAAAACAGTATACTGTGGAATTTGCTGGTTAATTGGACAGCCTATAGTACATGGTGCAGTTGCACAATCATATAATGGAAGGTTAGAATTAAGTCTTCTGCTATTTACAGGTCGTTGTTCTTTTCTATAATGTTTATCATTAATAATTTGTTTTACTATGTCCTCCAGAATTTCTATATTAATTCCAGCAAATTTGAAATCTAGCTGCTTTTCAACTTTTTTAGCCATTTGAGTTATTCTTTCATAACCACCTGGCTTTAGTATAGAAGTTGCAAAGGTTATTGGTCTGATTCCAGTGGATAATATCTTATGAACATTAAAGAAATCAACTCCGCCTGAATAGGAAATTTGCAAATCTCCATCAAAATCTTTAGCTAATTTACTTGCCAAAGCTATAGATAATGGAAATAGTGCACGCCCAGACATGTACATTTCTTCACCTGGTAATTCATTATTCAAAATTCTAGCTGGAAGTGTATTAGTTAGTTTCACTCCTATTTCTAAATTTGATTTTTTAGCAATCGTTTTCAATCCTTTTAACATTGCAATTCCATCTAAGTACTGCAAATCATGTATAAAATGCTCTCCATTAAGGACTATATAATCATATCCCATGGTTGTTAAAGTTTCTTTAACAAACTTTTCTCCTAGTAAGGTAGGATTCATTTTAATATAAGTATTTAATAGTTTTTCTTCGAGAAAATAACTTGCGATTCTTTCTATTTCATTAGCAGGACAACCATGGAGTGTTGAGATTGTAATAGATGAACAAATATTAGGTGAAATTTTTTTCAAATCTTCCTTCGTAAATTCCGAAAACATATCCATATGTGAAAGAAGAATTTCTTCGCATTCTTTCCATATCTTTGTAGAAGATGCATTACGCATTCCTTCAATATAAGCATCAATTTTAGGAGATTTTATTCCTTGTAAATCATAACCCACACTCATATTGAACATAAAATCTCTTTCTTCAGCAAATTTAAGTTCTTTCATAAAAATATGAAGCAAAAACCAAGCTTTTATATATTCATCAAAGGCTTCTGATACTTTTAATTCTGTGGACCATTCTACGTTATATCCTTCATCTTGTGCATTAATACAAGGTTTAGATATTTTAAGGTCTTCTCCATCAATAACCTGTACCGTCTTTAATTCAATAAAACGGCTTCCAGTTAGATATGAACAAACAATATTTTGTGCTAATTGAGAATTTGGCCCCGCCGCTGGTCCTAGTGGTGATGTAAGTTTTTCATTAAATAAAGTGAAATATTTCCCAGTTTCATTATAATAAAATTTATTTTTATTTACTCCAAAAATAGATTCCTTTTCTTTTAGCTCTTTCATAATCCAAATTAACAATTTTTCAAAAGGAATAGGTCTCATCTTATCACTCATATATAATCCTCCCATTATATTATATTTTTCTTTATTTAAACTATAACTAAATAAATTAAACTTATTAATTTCAATATTGTTTAGGTTCTTCTACTTTTTTACCAGCTACGAATCTTTCTTTAATATTTCTATCGTCACCAGTATATATAAATTTTTCTAATCTTTCTTCCATTGATAATGGTTTAAATATTGATAAATCACTATCATCAATAATAAGGGCATCAAACTCGTATCCTTCTTCAAAGCTTCCAACTTTACCAAAGAATTTTCCGCCTCCCTTTGTTGCCAAATAAAATAGTTCAGGTATTGTCAGCGGTTTATCTGCTCTATTACTTTCAAGCCACTTTAACTTTGACATCTGAGCACTGCTCACTATTGTATTCATCATAGATACACTGTGTCCACCTGATACATCAGTTCCAAGTCCTATGTTTAAACCTTTTTCTAAGAATTTTCGTATTGGTGCAATACCACTAGATAAATTGCTATTTGAATTAGGACAATGGGCAGCAAAAACTTTTTTTCTAGCCATTAATTCAATTTCATCTTCTTCAAGCCAAATACAATGTGCCATTATAGTAGAACAATCTCCAAATAATCCTGCCTCTTCATAAACATTCGCATAGTTTTTTAATTCAGGATGTAGCTTTTTTACAAAATTAATTTCATTTAAATTTTCACTTAAATGTGACTGCACTGGAACATTATATTTTTTAGATAATTCTCCAAGACTTTTTAAAAGTTCAAGGCTGCAGGTCGGAACAAATCTTGGTGTAATAATAGTCTTTACCAAATCATATTTATTCACATACTCTTCTAATATCTCTTTTGTATCATTAATGGATGTTTCAATAGTTTCTAGTAAATATTCTGGTGCATTTCTATTCATATTAACTTTTCCTATATATGCTCCGAGTCCTGCTTCAGCAAATAAATCCATTAATAATTTTGTAGTATTCTTATGAATAGTAGCAAAAACACAAGATCTGGTTGTACCATATCTCCATAAACTTCTTATAAAAGTTGAATACACTTTTTTGGCATAGTCAATATCAGAATATTTTTTTTCTTCTGGGAATGTATATGCATCTAGCCATGGCATAAGTTCCTTGTCTAATCCCAAGCCTGAATTGGAGAATTGTGGAGCATGCGAATGAATGTCAACAAAGCCAGGTATAATAAGTGCATGTCCATAATCTAAAATTTTTAAGTTGCTGAATTTTTTAGGCAGTTCTTTATAAACACCTTTAACATGTTTACCATGAACAACAATACATCCATTTTCAAATATTTCATATTCACCTAAATCTTTAGTGAAAATAATATTACCTTTAACAACATACGCATCTTGCATTATAAGACCTCCTAATAAAGTGAATCTTTTCAGGTGGAGTTTTCTCCATCTGAATTTAGTTGAACTTATACCCTCAAGGGGTACCCCGTCCAGGAGCGTGCAGCCGTTATCTCCTACTTGAAGAAAAGCAGATATTCCAAAAAGTGAGAGTCCAAATTTTATATTTGGGTTCTCGAACTTTCTCTGTGAGCTTTTAATTTGTCATAGTCGTTTTCACTCAGTGCGAGGGAGTGCTATCTATCGGATAAATTCAATTTCAAACTGCAAAAGTTATATTTCACCAATTTCATATAGGGTAATAAAGGAATAATGCTTAACAATATAATGAGTTTAATCTTCCTCACTATTTAAATAGCTATAAAGTGAATATTTGGAAATATCATAAAACTTTGAAATTTTATCTCCTGATCTTTTAATTAATAGTGCTCCTTTACTTTCTAAATATTTAATTGCTTTCATTTTATCCTCTTTTGTCATAATTGAAACAGGCTTTCCAATTAATTGATATGATTCCTTAATCAAATTTTCAAGAAGTTGATTAACATCAGTTGGAATCGCAACATCACCCTCGTTTTCGTTTTTTGTTTCCTTGACCGAAACAAAATCTCTCATAATCTTATTAGATATCATTAACTGCGTAATATCATAATTTATGCACAGGAGTGCTTTAGCTTTACCATTTTTATCTGGAATACATATGGTAGTAGATTTTAAAACACGCCCATCATTTGTACGGGTAGTATAGCTGTAATGGTCTTTATTCTCAAGATTAGAATGAATTGTTTCCATTGCAATTCTCGATGCAACATCTCCAACCTTGCGTCCTGTAACATGTCCATTTTCAATTGCTATTATGCTATGTTCATATCCTGCTTTTAAATCATGAATTGCCACTTCACAATTAGAACCAAATTCTTCTGAAATGCCTTTAATAAGCCTTTTCAAAAACTCAAAGTCATCATATACACTCATATTCAAGCCTCCTTTATAACTTTCTTTTGATAAATTTTCCATGACCCTTTTTCCCAAAGAACTTACTATTTTTATAAGCTACTTTACCATTCTGTATTACAGTATCAATATCTCCGTTTATTTTCATGCCTTCAAAGCATGTGTAATCTACAGCTCCTTGAAGCATACTTCTAGTAAGAGTATACTCAGAATTTGGATTAATAATAGTAACATCAGCATCTGCCCCTGGAATCAGACAGCCCTTTTTAGGGTACATTCCATAAATTTTAGCTGGATTTGTACATAAAAGCTCTACAAAACGTTTTAAAGATATTCTCTTTTTCATAACTCCTTCTGAGAAAATCACCATTACTCGTTCGCCAACTCCAGGTGCTCCGTTAGGACACTTTGTAAAATCATTACTTCCCTTCTGTTTATCACCATTTAGATTAAATGAACAATGATCAGTAGCAATAACATCAATAACACCATCTTGTATGCCCTTCCAAAGAGCATCAATATCTTTCTTCTTACGTAAAGGTGGAGACATTATATATTTAAGCCCATTATCATTCGGTTCAAGATATTTTTCCTCTGTCATTGTTAAGTATTGAGTACAGGTTTCCGTAAAAATATTCTTTTGCCCTTGAGCTTTTGCTTTTCTTATCTCATCTAACCCTTTTTCAGTAGAAAGATGTACAATATAAATTGGAGCATTACCTGCTAATGCCGCAAGATGGAGCACTCTGCTGATTGCTTCTGCTTCGCAATGATCTGGTCGTGATTTTGCATGATATATTGCTTCTAAACAACCCTTTGATACATATTTTTTTCTAAGGTAATTAATAACTTCATGATTTTCGGCATGAACGGCAATAACTATTCCCTGTTCTTTTGCCTTTTTTAATACCCTTAAAATTGAAGCATCATCGAGTTTGAAATCATATGTCATGTAAATCTTAAAACTAGATATACCCTTTTTAGATAATGACTCCATTTCAGATAAGACTTCATCATTTACGTATTGTATTACTCCATGGAAACCATAATCAATTACTGCTTTTCCCTCAGCCAATTTATGATATTTATCAATTTGATGACTTAACTCACAATTTTCAGGTCCAAAGGCTACATGATCCACAATACTTGTAGTTCCACCGGAAACTGCTGCAACAGTTCCTGTGTAAAAATCATCTACTGAATGATTATCCCCAGACTGGATATCCATATGAGTATGGACATCTACTGCTCCTGGAATTATGTACATTCCAGATGCATCAATAACTTCCGCATTATCATTAGATAAAGCTACTCCTATGCAAGATATTTTATTATTTTCTATCATAATGTCTGAAAAATACGTTTCTGATTCAGTCACAATCATTCCGTTTTTTATAATAAGCATTTATATTAACCTCCAATTAATATATTGTAAGCTATATGTAGCTATATTTCCTTTTATAAGATAAAGGCAATCCTATAGACCCTCTTTTTTTGAGGATCTACGGGCTTGTTGAATTTTACATTTTAAAGTGAGTACCAGTTTTACCCTGAATTCCCTCATGTACTTTATCTAGCAGAGTAATAATTGCAGTCTTTTCCTTTCCTGAAGAAACAAATTCTAAAGCTGCCTGCACTTTTGGAAGCATAGAACCTGGTGCAAATTGGCCTTCTTTAATATATTTTTTCGCTTCTTCTACAGTTAGTAAATCTAGCCATTTAATATTTGGTCTTCCAAAATTTATAGCAACCTTTTCTACTGCTGTAAGTATAATCAAACAATCTGCATCTATCTCTTTAGCTAACAATGCCGCTACAAAATCTTTATCGATTACTGCTGGTACACCTTTTAAATGGTTGTTTTCTGTTTGAATAACTGGAATTCCACCACCACCACATGCGATAACTATTTCTCCAGCTGATACTAGTTCTAAAATCGTTTCCTTCTCAATTATATCAATTGGTTTTGGAGAGCAAACAACTTGTCTATATCCCCTACCAGAATCTTCTTTCATCACTATTCCGGTCTTCTCTAATTTTTCAGCATCCTCTTTTGAGTAAAAACCTCCAATTGGCTTTGTAGGGTTTAAAAATGCGCTATCATTTGGATCCACAAGAGTTTGAGTAATGAGAGTTGTTACAGGATTATTTAAATTGCGTGATAATAGTTCTTCCCTAATCGCATTTTGCAAATCATATCCAATATATCCTTGACTCATAGCAACACACATTGTTAATGGTATTTGAGTTTTTTTAACAAGCTCCATTGCTGAGTTTATCATTCCTACTTGCGGCCCATTACCATGAGTAATAACAACCTGGTTTCCACTTTCGATTAAATCTACAATACTTTCAGCAGTAAATTTTACTGATTTCATTTGTTCCTCTAGGGTATCTCCTAAAGCATTTCCCCCTAAGGCTATTACAATTTTTCCCACCATATATCCCTCCAATTCTCTTAATTAGGCACATGAAAATAAATAATGAGTCCAAAGTTGTCATGAAATGTTCTTATATGCAGCATAGCTGCTCTTTTTAAATGTGTATATTTTTCATCAGGCAAGGAGACAAATTGCCCTCATAGCGGGCCTATTAGGTCAATTTGCTGACGCAGGATGATGAAAAATAGGCTGGCAAATGGACTTGTTATTTTTTGAATGTGCCTCATATTTCTACCCCATAAATCTTTTTTCTTCACTTTGAGCCATTTTTTCTAGGATTTCACCTGGATTCTTTACTTTTGAAAGAAGAATCATTGCTGCTATAACATATGGCTTATAACTTGCCTCTTTATAAAGTGGAACTCTATAACGTTCAAATACAGAAGCTTCAACTTCACCTTTCTCACAAGATAAACCGCTAATATCAGCTGGTAGACAATGTAAATAAAGTGCCTTTCCATCTTTAGTTGTCTTCATTAATTCTTCTGTACACTCCCAATCCATATGTTCTGCATTTTGAGCTAAAAGTTTTTTCTCTAATTGCTTAATTCCTTCAAAATCACCTGCTGAATAAAGATCAGTACGTTCCTTCATTGCTGCAAACGGTGCCCAGCTCTTTGGATACACTATGTCGGCATTTTTAAATGCTTCTTCCATATTATTAGTTTTTGTAAATATTCCACCAGATTTTTTAGCATTACTACGAGCTATGTTTTCAACATCCTCCATTACTTCATAACCTTCTGGATGCGCTAAGCAGACATCCATACCAAAACGCGTCATTAATCCTATAACACCTTGTGGCACTGATAGTGGCTTTCCATAAGATGGTGAGTAAGCCCAGGACATAGCTACTTTTTTTCCTTTTAGGTTTTCGATACCACCAAATTCATGAATAATGTGAAGCATATCTGCCATAACTTGAGTTGGATGATCAATATCACATTGTAAATTAACTAAGGTTGGTTTTTGCTGAAGAACTCCATCTTCATATCCTTCCTTTACTGCATCCGCAACTGTATGCATATATTTGTTTCCTTCTCCAATATACATATCATCACGAATTCCTATAACATCAGCCATAAGTGAAATCATATTTGCTGTCTCTCTTACTGTTTCACCATGAGCAATTTGACTTTTACCTTCATCTAAGTCTTGCACTTCAAGACCTAAAAGATTGCATGCGCTAGCATAAGAAAAACGAGTACGTGTTGAATTGTCACGAAATAATGAAATTCCAAGCCCGCTATCGAACAGTCTTGTTGATTTGTTATTTTGACGTAACTCTCTTAATGCATCCGCTACTGCATAAACTGCCTTTAATTCATCTGTAGTTTTTTCCCAAGTGAGAAAAAAGTCATCTTGATACATTTTATCAAACTTCAGGTTACTTAATTCTTTTACATATTTACTTACAATACTCATATTTTAATGCCCCCTTAATTTCTAGTAATAAAATTTATTTTATTTGTTTTTAGCATATAAAGTTGGAACTGCGGCATAAACTGCAGCACACTTTACTAAATCTTCTTTCCAAGTCTTTTCATTAGGAGCATGTGCTTCTTCCTCTTTTCCAGGTCCAAAACCAATACAAGGAATTCCAAAACGTCCCATAATAGAAACACCATTTGTTGAAAATGTCCATTTATCTACAAGCGGTTCACCATACATTCCTTGATAAGATTTTACCAATGCTTTAGTTACAGGATGGTCTTCAGGAATTACCCATGTTGGAAAATAGCATTCAGTTAGGTAAACAAGATTTGTATAGCTTGGCCTATCATAATCATACATGGTAACCTTTGCACCATACTTTTTAACTGATCCTAACTCTTCAATTTCCTTAAGAGCCATTTGATACGTTTCTCCATCTGTAAGACGCCTATCAATGGAAATTGCGCACATATCAGCGACAGCACAACGAGAAGGTGAATTAAAATCTATTTGTGATACAGCTAAAGTACCTTTACCAAGAAATTCATCATACTTTAGTTTTTCATTAAGATTCTTAACTTCTGAAATAATTTCTGCCATTTTATATATAGCATTATCACCACGCTCTGGTGCTGATCCATGGCATGATATCCCTTTAACTTCAACTCTAATTTCCATTCGTCCTCTTTGTCCTCTATATATGTTGCCATTAGTAGGTTCTGTTATAACAACAAATTCTGGTCTAATTTTATCTTCGTTAATTATATATTGCCAGCAAAGACCATCACAATCTTCTTCTTGAATAGTACCAGTTACAAGTACTGTATACTTATCAGAAAGTAAATTTAAATCTTTCATGATTTTTGCTCCATACACACCTGAAACTATTCCTCCAAGTTGATCTGAAGTTCCTCTTCCTCCGATTTCAGTTTCATTCTCATATCCTTCATAAGGATCAAAATTCCAGTTAGATTTTTCCCCAATTCCTACTGTGTCAATATGAGCATCAAAAGCAATAACTGTATCTCCTTTTCCCATACGCCCGATAATATTTCCCATCGGATCTATTGTTACTTCATCAAAGTTAACTTTCTTCATCTCTTCTTCAATTCTTTTTACAACTTTTTCTTCTTCGCAGCTTTCTCCTGGTATAGCAACTAAATCACGAAGAAATTTTGTCATATCCTCTTTATAATTTTCAGCACTCGATTTAATTTGATCAAAATTCATATTACCTTCCCCTATCTTAATTAATAATTTATTTAGTATCATAATTTATAATTGGAACAAATGATGGCCACTTTTGATCTATATTAATTTAATCCTCCTTGTACAATAACTTCCTTAAATATTATTATGCTGCATACATTCAAACTATTATCTAAAAACTAAAAAATTTTTTTCAAATCAAAAATTTTTTTATTATAATTCTACTCATTTCAATTCTTTAAAATTCTAAATAATAAAAAAAATGCCACCAATCAAATAATTGGTGGCATTTGGATAAAAATATCCAAATTATTTTTATGAATCAAAATTCGTAAACCTTTTAGTAACTATGCTCTTGGATGCGTATGCATATAAATATAATTGATTTTATCGTTGTTTATAATTTCATAATAAGTATCCATATATGTTAGGACTTGATTTCCGAGTAACTTTTGGACTGCTCTAACATTAGCACCATTTTGAAGTAAATGAACTGCAAATGAATGCCTAAAAGTATTTAAATTTACATCTTTATCTATTCCAGCTTTTCTAGAATACTCTTTAACAATTCTCCAAATACCTTGCCTTGTAAGTTTATTTCCATTTAAATTTACAAAAAGATTAGATACTCCGCACTGTGCAATCTTATATCTTATACTTAAATATTCTGTTAGTGCTTTGCAAGCACTCCTACCTATTGGAATAAGTCTTTCATAATGCTTATTATCTGTACACCTTACAAAATTTAAATCAAGGTTAACATCTTCAACATTTAATGAAATAAGCTCAGAAACTTTCATTCCAGTTGCATACATAAGTTCTAATAATGCATTATCACGAATTCCTTTTGAACAGTCTTTTTCAACTACTCTAATTATCTTATCTACTTCTTCAATGGTCAAAATTTGTGGCAATTTTCTATTATTTTTTGAACTCTTATATTCTATTTTAGGAACTTCTTTAATTAAAGTTTCACTTTTTAGATATGAATAGAAATTCCTTAGGCTTATTACTATTCTATTTATAGATCTTTCTGATTTTCCTAGGTTAATGAGATTTTGTATATATGACATAATTGTTAATTTATCACTCTTATATAAATCTATCTTTTTTTTATTTAAAAATTTAAGATAAAGACTCACATCAGTTACATATGCATATATAGTATTTTCACTTTTACCACTCTCTAACAAATAATTCTTATAATTATTTATACTATTTATCATTACTATCTCCTATACCATTGATTATGATTAGTATTCGACAAAATTGTCAATTATCCTTTTTAAATTCATATTTTCATTTGTATATATTATTTTCATTATAAATAGAATTTTTGGGCCACAAATTTTATTAGAGATGGTGATATATAAGTTTCAATTACTATTCCTATAGTAAACAACACTAAAATTCCAATTAACTTATTTAACACACCATCAAAAAAAGGATCTTTACTTTTTATTTGTTTAAAAAATTTCCCTTTAAACTTTTCTGTAGACATAGATAGGCTAATAACACTTAGAGCTATAAAACATGGAATATATATCAAATTTTGAGGAATAACAGATACCAAGGCTAGTCCAATTCCTTTTCCTTCAAAAGTAGTTACCATGAAAGAAAAAGTATACCCCAAAGTAAAACCTTTTAACAAATCCAAAATCAATATGACAGGAGCTCCAAAAAAAGTTAAACCTAATGCAAATATAGGTATAATTATTAATATATTTTTCTTAATAACTTCAAATAACAAAGTTCCATAATTGACGGGTTGACTGCCTATAGAATTAGTAAAACTTGAGAAATAGCTCATAAGATCCTTTCTATCTGATGCTCCCATGTATTTAACAGTATAAAGCCCAAAAGATATTCCTAAACAAAACATTATTAGTACAATGAAAAAATATGCCTTTTTATCCCTAAAAGTAGCATTTAGTTTACTAAGTAAAAAATTCATCTCTTATTCCTCCTTTAGTTACTCTACTTTATACTATGTTCTATATTGCAAGTTTATTCCAGCACCCAATAAGAAATATGTAACACTATTAAAATATAAATTGATTGTTAAAATTATATAAAACCTTTTAATTTATGGATACAGAGAAATTTATAAAATTTGCTTTATTAAAATATATAATTAAATAAAGTAAATTAATCTAAAATCTTAAAATAATTCATTAAGATAATTTAAGATAATAAAAGAAATCTTATGTATATTAAAAACTTAAAAACAATATACATAAGATTCTCTTTATTTTATTACACTTTTTTAATTATTTATCCAACTACTATCATATTTCCAACCATTATCAGCATTGTAAATCATATGCTTAGTCATTCCACCATCGACAGTAATATTTTCTCCATTAATAAAATTATTATCCTCATGACACAAGAACATTGCTACCCTTGCAATATCTCTTGGATCCCCTATCCGACCTGATGGATGCTGCAGAGTATCACTTTCGCTATAATTAGGGACATAATTCTCACCATAATAAGCACCGGTATCGATCCATCCAGGGCTTATTGAATTTACCCTCACTTTATTTGAAAGGCTAACTGAAAGCCCATGAGTTAATGCTAAAATCCCCCCTTTAGCAGCTGTATAACTTTCAGTATCAGCTTGTGACATATATGCTCTAGTAGAACAAATATTTACAATAGCTCCATTATCATTAAAATTATTTATAAATAATTGTGCTAACATATATGGTGCAGTGACTCCAACTTTGAGCACATAATTAAAATCGTCATATGAACATTTTGATAGGATTCCTTTTTTGCTTAAACATGCATTATTAATAATATAATCTATTTTACCGATTTTTTTTATTACAGTATCCGAAAAATTATATAAAGTGGTTTCTTCTGAGATATCTCCAAAGTAAAAAGTTACATCTCCACCTTTTGCTTTAATATATTCTAAATTTTCTTCTCCTGCTTCTTTATTATTATCAATAAAAATTACCTTTGCACCACTAGCTGCAAACTCTCTTGTTAAGCATCTCCCGATTCCTAAGGCTCCTCCAGTAATTATACAAACTTTATCTTTAAAATTCATATGTTTCTTTAGCAGAGATTACATAGCTAAATTGCTGGCAAACTCACACTAAATACTCACCTCCATATATTTAGTTTTGAATATACATTTACATAGGTTGTAAAATTTTAAGTTTATCATAAGCTTTTTGAGTATAAGGTGTAGGTACTCCTAGATCTCTTCCCATACGGCAAAGTTCCCCACAAAATAGTTCAAGCTCGAATTTTTTTCCTAAAACCACATCTCTATGCATTGAACTTATACTTCTCTTTGAAACTTTTTTAAGAATATTAATAGTAGTCTCATAAATATTTTCAGGAAGATTAATTCCTTTTGTTCTTCCAACTTCTTCACATTCTTTTGCCACATTACAAAAAGTCTCAAATTTCATTCTATCTTCTAGTATTCCTTTTACTTTAACATCGTAATACGAGTCCGTTACATTAAATGCACAATTAAAAACATACTTTTTCCATGCTTCTACTTCAGTATCCTCTTTTAGCTCACATGAAATATCTAATTTATTTAAAATACCTTGAATTATCTCTAGATTTCCTTTAAAGATAGGTCTTTTCTTATTTGAAGAGATGATAATTTTAGTCTTTCTACTATTATACTTAATCACTCCAATCCTTTCAACCTTTACACTTCCATACATCACAGTTTCAATAACTATTCCTTTCTTTAAATATGAATATACCCTATTGGCAATATCCACTCCATCTATAATAGGAACAATTAATGTATGTTCTCCTACCATTGGTGAAATTGCTTTTGTCGCCGCTTTTAAAGAATACCCCTTTACACATACAAATACAATGTCCATTATCCCAATATCAATTGAATTCTTTGTAATAAGTTTTGGATATGCTACAAACCTTTCGTCTGCTTCATTTATTAAAGCAATTCCATTGTTCTTTATTAATTCTAATGCATTGCCACTTGTTATAACATATACATCTTCTTTATTCTTACAAAGCATAGCGCTAATATATCCACCAATAGCCCCAATACCGATTACTCCAATTTTCATATTTTGTCATCCTTTCTTATTTTTATACACGCATTGGTATCCTTTTATTAATTTATATTTTATCCTCTTTAATAGCATAATAAAAATATATATTAGTTATAAATATCATAACTAACAGTTATATATAAACTTAATAAATTTCTACTTTATACCACATAGTTTTTTTATTATAATAATTAATTTGGTTGTTATGATAAAATGGTTTTGGAGAATAATAGTATTATTACGAAGTATATATCATGTAAATAATTATAGAATTGCACTTTAATTATAATAGTATTAAAATATATATAAACTGTTTTAAAGGGAGGATAATACATGGAATTTAAAGAACTTGATGTAAAAGAATTAAACATTAACCCATTTTCATTGATTGGTGATGAATGGCTATTAATTACTGCCGGTACTGAAGGTAAGTTTAATACTATGACTGCTAGCTGGGGAGGACTAGGTGTATTTTGGGGCAAGAATGCTGCTACAATATATGTTAGGCCAGGACGATATACAAAGCAATTTATAGATTCAAACGATACTTTTACTTTATCATTTTTTAAAGAAGAGCATAAGAAGGCTCTACATGTCTGCGGAAGCCTTTCAGGAAGAAATACAAATAAAGTCGAAGCTGCAGATCTCTCTCCAATTTTTGATGGAAATGATACCTACTTCGATGAAGCTAAAATAGTTATTGTTTGTAAGAAAATGTACCATACCGAAATAATCCCTGAAAATTTTGATAATAAATCTTTTGATGAAAAAATTTATCCAGAAAAAGATTATCATACAATTTATATTGGAGAAATATTAAAAATATTAATAAAGGAATAAATAAAAAATACTAAAAACTCACCTCTAATTACCAATTAAGGTGAGCTTTTAGTATTTTCCTTATAAATTATTATAATTGCTCTAAACAATACATTAACGTCATCTAAGATTACTGGCAATGTCATAATTATTGTTAGTAGTTTTTATTAAGTACTATAAATAAAACATCGGACAAACTAATTCTCTTATTAAAATTTAACTACCTTGAGCAGTCGTATTTAAATTTGAAATTTGTTTTAATCCTGCACTAATCAATATCAATACAGCAACCCAAGCTATCATTGTAAGTATTCCTTGCGCAAAAGGAAGTTCACTAGTATTACTAATTGGCATATCCCAAATAGCATGTAATACTATTGCCATAATAAAATATTTAAGAAATTTTATATTTAAAAGATGTTTTATCTCTAATCTATTTTCTTTTTTTACCATAGCTAAAGCGGCTCCAGACATAGCTGCCCAAACAATATGACCTCCAAAAGCTAATATTCCTCTAGTATAGATTATTCTCATCATAATTGGAATTTGAAAACCGTAAGCAAAAACATACCCCGCAGTTTCAAATACTGCAAACCCAGCTCCTACTGCTGCCCCTAACAAAAGCCCATTCAAAATATATTTCCTCTTACTACCTCTTAGATAATAAGCAATCACAACAAATTTCGCTACTTCTTCAATTATGCCTATCATGATTGCACCAAAGTAATCAACCTCACCGATGGTAACTGCACGATTTAAGATCATGGTAATTAGTAAAGAAGAAATACCTCCAAAGAAAAAAATCTTAACAACATCAAAAATATTGATATTTCTTGGAGCATTTACTTCCCAAAAAAAAATCAGTAATGAAAATGGTATCGCTAATGCGCCTATAAATATAATTCCTGGAAATGCTAGTATATTTCTAAAGACTCTTAGCAAAGCTACAAGTCCAATAAATGTTGCTGCAAATAAAATAAATACTCTGGAAAATAACCATGGCTTAGGCCACTTTGAACATATTTCTCCCTCTTTTGGATCAGTTTTTGATGTACCGCAAATAAAAGTATTCTCTCTTTCTTCTAAAGTATGTTTCTTAAATACATTAATTACCAGGTCTCGAAGTTTTAATTGAACGTTACCACTCCCTCCAGCCATTTTATTTAATTCACTTAATGCGCTTTCGGATCCATTCTGAGTTTCATTTTGTATCATATTATTGCTTTCTTTATTATCATTAAGGTTTGAACCACACGAATTGCAAGAATTAGAGTTATTTGATATCTTTTGTTTACATTTTGGACAATCCTTCATATTTTCCTTCATCACTTTAACCTCCTTAACTTTCTACTTGACTATTTTTCCCTAATCATCTTTTTGTAATTCAATTTTCTTATGATTAACTTAAACTGTTTTCACCTTATATCCTGATTAATTTAATAAAAAGAGATACCTCAAAATCCACTGATCATTTTGAGGTATCTCCTAATAAAGTTATTATATTTAATTATTAAAAAATTCTATTTTTCAAATGAAATAGGAGTTGATGTTACATAATATAATTTTCCTGTTACAGCGTTAAGTACTGATATAGCTACTTTGACTTCTATAGTACCAGTTCCTGTAACTGTATAACCGCTCTCCAAATTACCTTCTACATAAGCATCTTTTCCATTAAGTGATACATATAAGTCTTTAGTTACAATACAATCTTGTCCATCTATAGTTACATTTTCTGTACCTGGAATGAAGTTTAAAACAGGTTTTATAGTTCCTTCTGTATTATAATCATTCAATGTAAATTGTGTATCGTCATTATATTTTGTATCAATGATTTCTTGGAAAGTTTCTTTATTCACTAACTCCCCTAGAGATGTAAATCTTAATACTGAAGTAGGAATTTTATCACCTATAGCTGCTCCACTTTTGTCAAAAGTGTAAGTCACCCCATCAATTACAACTTTTCCTGTCTGCATAGCTCCTGCTAATGATAATGAATATACTTTTCCATCCACTTCAATCACTCCAGTTTGCATAGTTCCAGATGAATTTGTAAAATACCATGTTCCGTTATCATAAACCCAACCAGTTTTCATTGCTCCCGACGAGTTTAAATAGTACCATGCTCCACTATCTTTTACCCAGCCTGTTTTCATTTCTCCTGATAGCTGTAAATAATACCATGCTCCATTATCTTTTACCCAGCCTGTTTTCATTGCTCCTGATGGCTGTAAATAATACCATGCTCCATTATCTTTTGCCCAACCTGTTTTCATTGCTCCTGCTGAGTTTAGATAGTACCATGTTCCTTTGTCTTTTACCCAGCCTGTCTTCATGTAACCATCCGAACCAAAGTTATACCAATTTCCATTAATATTTCTCCAACCCGTAGAATAGGCATTTCCTTCTGTATTCCACCATCCTTTAGAGTTCTGCTTCCATGCAGCTGTTACTCCTAATTGTGACACAGTCGCGATAGTTATTATAGTTGCAACTACTGCAGCTAATTTTCTAAATCCATTTTTTTTCATTAGTTTACTACACTCCTTACAATTATCATTGTGTACTTTATTTATGCAAAGTTTTTATTCTTAAATTATTAAATACATGAATTAATTATCACTTTTAATTTGAAAATTTATTCACTAATATATTTTTAAATATTGGCATTAACATTACTAAACCTATTACAAGAGTTACTGCTCCTGAAGCTGATAAAATACTTAAGAAATATTTCGCTGTTACTACAAAGATATCTTGAAAATATACAATACTAATATTAATGTTTTCATAGAACTTTGAAATATAGGCACCAAGAAAAATAATTAACATTATTAATCCCGATATAGTCAATGACCTTCCTGTATAAACAATGCAAGATCGCAATTCCCCATTATTTAGCTTAATTAATAAGGTAATTAGTATAAAAGGTAAAAACATAAATACCCAAAACATTTTTGTAAATGAAGATGTAATTTTAGCTAACACTTCAAAAGTATTAGATTGCATTAATTTATCAACACTAAACTTTTGCATTTCGTTATCTATAATTGTATCTAATTTACCTATTGCTCTATTCTCTATCTTACTAATTTTTTCTTGTAGATTCGAGCCATCATCATTCATAATCGCATTTAATATTTCTTGTTGTAATTCTCCTAAAAACGACTTCCCAATATTACTTCCATTTGTTGTCTCTCTAGAATTTACAGCAGAATTATTTTCTATATTATTTGATGCTTCAATTTTTTTGTTTTTATCATCATTAATATCATCAGAAGTTTGGTCTTTTCCATTTTCAATTCCTACATTTCCTGAAGATATTGAATTTTCATCAACTGATATTCCATACCCTTCAAGTATTTTTATAGCTTCTGCTTCATTTATCCCTTTTTCCATCATTTTTTGCCGAGCCTGTGCGGATGTTAATCCCTTTTCTTTCAATAAACTTTGGATTTTAGATTTAGCCTCATCTGGAGTCATTAGCTTTTCTATTGATATAGAATCTTGTCCAATTTTCGAATTACTTTTAGTATAAACCATATCATTATATTGAACATTATCTTTGCTTAATGCCATGCTTCTGAAATGATATTCATTTTTTGAAGATGTAATATTTATAGTTTCTCTAGTGCCATTAAAAGATAATTCATTTGTAGATTTATTGCCACTAGTATCTAAAATAGTCTTTAAAATAACCTTAATTCGTTCTTTATATATAGTTGTATTTACGGGCTGTATTTTGTTTATATCTCCTGTTTTTAAATATTGAATAGCCCCTTCAATAACATTATCTGCCTCTTTTTTTATGTCTTCGTCAGTTATTATAGACTCTTTTATATTTATATCTATGCTTTTAGCTCCCGTTACTTTATCCATCTTTTCATATATTGTCTCTTTAACATATTGATATGTACCATTTTCATTAAATAATTTAAGATAAATATTCTTATTAAATACAATCTCTTTGATAAAAACAGATAAGACTGCTAAAATAATGCTTACTATTAATAATATTTCAATAATTAAACTAACATATCTCTTTGTTTTATTCATTGATATATTAATCCTCTCTACTATCTTGAAGATTCTCAAGAATATATTTTTTTACTTAATCCCTAACTCTGTTAAATATGTGCTAAATTCATCGTAGGTATTAAATGAATTTAATATACCAACAAGTTTACTTGCTGAAGCACTGTTTATTTGAAGGATTATTTGATTTTCTTTTTCAAGGGATAGAGTTGTGCTTCCTTCGCTATTTTTACCAAACTTCAAAGTTCCATATGATGGATTAATCATTTCAGCAGCTTTTTCTTCCTTAGATGCTCTTTCTGCTGGATCAGTAGTACTTGCAATATCTAGTAATACATTAGTTACTTCTGTAGTCATGATTTTATAAGAATTAAAGTTTTCTTCATTTAAACTAGCATAAATTAAAGAAGTACTTAAAATCTCACTAATACTTGCTCCATCAATAATATATTCCGAAATTATTTTTCCTTGATCAGTTGAATTTAATTCGCTCTCAATTTTTTGATAGTATTCCGAATTTTTATTAACTATTTCACCTATTTTAGTATCTTTGTTAATATTTAAATTATTTATTGGTTTTTCACCCGTATAATAAGTTTTTATAATTCCGTTCAAAATAGTCTTTTGAGCATCACTTAAAGTGCTGTCCGCAGCAAGTGCCCCTACAGATGCAAACGTTATCGCAAGACATAATATAGTAATTGATAATAGTTTTTTCTTTTTCATCTATCTTATCCCCTTCAACTTATTAAGTATAATAGTGTTTTCAATAACATTGTATCATATATTTTATAACTTTATTAAGTTAATTTAAATTTTATACGATAAAAATATATGAAGTATAGTAATCTTTTTACACTTTACTCACTTATTGTCGACTATTTTTATATACTCTATTTATTAATTTTAATATTACATATATAATAATATTTATATAGAAACTAATAAAAGGTATCCTATTAATTTATTAATAGAATACCTCCAGTTTCTTAAAAAAGTTTATACGAGAAATTTATTTATATTGTCAGCTTACTTGCCTGCAAATTCCACTTTAATTTTATAACTATATAAAATTTCGTAAATATTTATTCCCTTCTTAAAGATTCTACCGGATCTAATTTTGCTGCTTTATTAGCTGGCATCAATCCAGCAAATGTACTTATGAAAATGCTTAAACTTATTCCCAATATGCCATAGGAATATTTCATCAATACTAGGCTTATATCAAATAATTTATTCGACATAATATTTATGCTTTTCATTAATACATATGAGCCAACTAGACCTACTATACCGCTAAAAACACCTATTAAAAATGCTTCTGAAACAAATATTCTCCGTATATCCTTTTCTCTCGCTCCAATTGCTTTAATTATTCCTATTTCTTTAGTTCTTTCTACGACACTAATGTATAGGACTACTATTATCATAATAGAAGATACTACTAAAGAAATTGCTGCAATTCCAGACAATACATATGTTAAAATATTTATCATTTGATTAAACATTGAAGTTAATTGATTCTGAGATGATTCTGAGTATCCAAGCTGTTTAACTTTTTCTCTAATAACATCTGTATATTTAGTATTAGTTGTATTTATATAGATGACATTTGGTTTTAATTTATAATTATTTTCTGAATATAACTTCTCTAAATCTGAATAATTTAAAAAAGCAGATTTCATTACAGTAGCTAAGTCTGTACCAGCGCCTGCATATATCCCACTTACAATAAATTTTTTATTAAGAATCTTTTGATTTACCAAAATACGTAAACTTACTTTTTGACCAATTATATTTCCTCCTAATTTTTCACTTACAGCTTTGTTAATTAGTATTTCACCTTCTTTAGGAGGTGTACCTTCTTCGATGTTGGAAGCAGTTACGTTTGAAGACATAGTAGAAATTCTCATTATATTACTAGTTTTTTCATTATAAATTACAGAATTAACTCCCATGGAAATTAATGCATACCCTTTCTCTAAAGATGACACATTATCTATCTTAGATAAATTATTAATATCTATTTCCTCAAAAGACTTAGGAGCATTCACATCTGGTTTTTGGATAGTTGTAACATCTAGATTAATACTTTCTTCATCTTGACTTGGCATAGTTACTTCTATAACTAAAGGATTTACATAACTATTCATAGTTCTATTAAAATAATTTTTAACGCCATTGCCAAAGGACAGCATTAAAATAATACTCATTATCCCGATGCTGCTTCCTAGAGATACAAGTATATTACGCCCCGATTTCTCTTTCATATTCACAAGTGCTAATTTAATAGATGACCCAATATTTAAATTCTGCTTTTGTTTATTTACTTTAATCTTTTCATTTTTACTGCTTATGTCTTCGAATATTGCCTCTTTTGCATCATGAATTATTTCTCCATCAGTAATTTTTATGCGCCTATTACTACATGATGAAACTTTTTCAGAATGAGTAACCATGATGACTAATTTTCCTTGTCTTGCAATATTCTTCATTATATCTAATACATGCATAGTTGTTTTAGAATCTAAACTTCCTGTAGGCTCATCGGCAACAATTATTTTAGGGTCATTTATTAAAGCCCTAGCAATTGCTACTCTTTGCTTTTGCCCCCCTGATAATTGGTTTGGTCTTTTATAAATATGATTTTCAAGGCCAAGATTAGATAATATTTCTATGGCACGTTTAATTCTTTCTTTCTTTCTAACATTCGATAACGTCATTGCAATTGTTACATTATCTAATACAGATAGATGTCCAATAAGATTAAAACTTTGAAAAATAAAACCAACTTGGTTTTTTCTATATTTATCAAGTTCTCTTTTTTTTAACTTTTTAATATCTTTTCCGTTTACAAAAAGTTCCCCAGAATACTCAGAATCCAGCCCTCCAATCAAATTCATTAAAGTAGATTTTCCGCTTCCTGATTCTCCAATTATAGACACTAATTCACCCTCGTCAAAAGATAAATTTACATTCTTTAATGCATGAAATTTTTCACTACCTCTTATATTATAATATTTATTTATATTCTTTAATTCTAGTAGTTTCATCTATCCTAAACTCCTCCACAAACTTTAGTGTAATGCTGTTACATAAGATAGGGTAAAAAAACAACTTTAATTATGTTATCATTTTATTTAATATGTGCTTCCTATTATATTAGATACCATTCGATAATTTATGTTGTTCATACACTTTATAATAAAGTAGATAGAAAAAAACTACGCCTATTATAGCTCCGAGAAAATCAACTAAAACATCGCTTGCTAAAGAAGTTCTTCCTGGTACAAAAGCTTGGTGAAACTCATCAGATGTAGCATAAAGCAAACAAATAATAAGTATGTATTTAATTGCGCTTTTTCCTTTTTTGTCATAAATAAATAATAAACCACTTACTAAAAAAGCTAATATCATATACATAAATCCATGGGCATTTTTTCTAATTAAATAATCTAATCTACTTATATTTTTAGCTTGAGCTTTGTTAGTACTTTGATTAACTTCTTGTTTTTCTGTTATTTTACTTTCTCCATTTTGTAATTTTCCTTGAGCATTCATAATTAAATTGACTACTTCACTGCTTTGCCTATGAGATATCTCCCCGTTATTACTTGACATGTAAAATATGAACCCCATCCAAAGCAAACATAACAACACCATTACTTTTCTCAATAAACTTCCTCTTTTCTTCATATATACTTAAGTTTTTATTTAAATAATTTGAATCTTAACTCATTAAAATATTTTTCTTTTAAATTAATCGGAGATTTTTCTTTCAAATTAACTAACTCATCAATTAATGGCTCAATTTTATCAAAGTTTAGGTTATCAACTAATTTTATATAATTTAAATCTTTTATCCACTCATAAGTTCCTATAACCTTATTATCTAACGATTTTGTTACTATACATGGTGTTTTAGTTATTGCGCTAAATACCATCCCATGAAGCCTATCCGTAATGACAACTTTAGAAGTTAAAAACTTATTGAGCATATCTTTTAATTCTCTTATTCTCATATTTTTATCTACATATTTATTAATTACAGTATCATATTCAAACACATAAGTATATTTAGATTTAAGTTCATTTAATAAAAATTCCTTTTGATTACCTAAAATACTTTCCTTATCACTCCTTAGGCAGGTCATTATCATTTTTCTTTCATCTATATTATCTTTGAAGGTATCACTTAAATACAAAACTATATCAGGATTATTTAACATTTTACAATTACTAAATTCCTCTTCCATTATTTTATACGAGTACTTTTCTCTTGCAATTAAAGTTAAGTCCTTATGATTATTATAAATTTCTTTTGTGGTTTTTAATTCTTTCTTTCCCATCTCATCGTTGGTAAAACTTATAGTTTGAGTCATAGAAACAATCTTATTATCAGGAAAATTTTCAATTACAAATCTTCTCGCTTTCTCTTCTGCAATATATAAATTTCCCATATTCCCTCCACCGATTAATACTATTAAATCATCTTTATTTAGGAGCATCTTAATTGTATCTGCATATTTATATATTTCATCTCTATAAAATTCTAATATCTCATACTCCTTAAAATTTTCTCTTAAATATTTTTCGGTTGCATAAGCAATAGCTTGATCTCCCATGTTTCCGTGAGTAGGGGTTAATAAGTGTAGTATTTTTTTCTTATTTTTATATTCTTTAAATCTTCTATAATAAATAAAGCTCATCAGATGCCTAATTTTATTTGTATTCTCTTTTCCTATAAACTTACGTATAAATGATTTTATTTTTGCCATAATATTCAGTTACCCCTCTCACTTAAAAATTAGTTTTTTTCTATAACATTCTGCAAATAGTTTATAGATTTAAAAAAAATTATTTTTTCACCTTTTTTATCCGAAGCAAAATCATAATACTTTTGATAATTTCTTTACGGTCACTATTACTAAACACAATAAATAAATTTATAAATATTGCAACTATTGAGCATGCTCCACCAGTTATAATAAGCTTAATCCATGAATTTACTTCTATTGTATTTTTTAAAGCGTAACAAAGTAACATCATCGTTAGTGCACAAATACACCCTCTTAATATTGCTTTATAGAAAGTATTCCATTTTAAGTTTAAACATTTAGCCGCATATATTGGAGTAAAAATTAAGTTACGTATTAGTCCTATAGTAAAAGAAACTAGTGAAATAGCCAATATTCCAAGATTAGTTTCCCTTATTAAAATATATACAGATAAAGTATTCAAAAACCCTGTCATTAGGAGTACTAGTGCCGGAACTTTTAATTTATTTGTTACTGAATACACATTAAATATTGTATTAATGCTTCCTGTTACAATCATAGGAATTATAGTTAGATTTGATAATAAATATAACTTACTTAAATTCTCACTTGGAATCCATAATTTAAAAAATATATCTCCAAAAGAAATTAAAAAAGCTATTGGAATTGTTATAATCAACCCCATAAATTTAATGGATCTATTTATGTTATCTAAAAGTTCTTCATGTTTTTTCTGAGCGTATAGTATTGTAAACTGAGGAACAAAAACTCCTACCAGCATTCCAACTAATTGCTGAATGAAGTTTGGAATAGTTTTTACTATTGAATACTCTCCTGCTGCTGTTGCTCCAACAAAAATATTAGCTATAAGTAAATCTAGTCCTGTTAATAAAACTAAGCTTAACTGATTTACTGAATTCCATATTCCAGATGTTAGTAATTCTTTCACCGCATTTAAATCAAAAAATCTTTTACTTATTAAAATATTGGGTAACAATTTTTTAGTGAAATATATATTTGTAATAAGTACAAATATTATTACAAGAAGATTGGCTATTCCAATGTATGCTACACTAGGAGTCAATAAACTAAACATAACTAATAGACTTATAACCCTTATAAAATTTGATTCAATACTTCTTTTTGATGATAAGTCTAATCTATTTTTTGCAAACGTAGCAACTCCAAATACTGATGTCAATATGCTTAATATCATTCCAAAGAAAACAAAGCCAAATAAAAATTGTACATCAATTAATTTATTAGCTGGCACGTTAAGAATTCTATTTATGAATAGTACAAAAAATATAGAAGGCAATATTAAAATTAACGCAAGAACACTATTGCTAACTAATACTGAATTAAAATAACGATTAGCACCTTCATCATTATTTTCATGTATTTTGATTGTTATAAATCTACTAGCCATTGAGTTTAATGCAACAGTTATTATGTTAACATACCCTATAAAATTATTTGCTAATGGAAAAAAGCTATAAGCCTCCTTGCCTATGGTTTTTATTAAATATGGAGTGAAGAAAAAATTTATTCCTATATTTACCACAAAAGCAAAGATATTAGCTATCATATTTATTGCCAATTGTTTATTTTTCATTTTATTACCTCTGAATTCAGTTAACTTTTAATGATGTACCATTATAAGCTACCCTAAAAATTCGAAAAGAATTTTTATGCTCTAATTGTTTCAGTTATTATTTCTTAATAAATTTATATGTACATATAAATCTGGAAACAAATAAAATATTCCATACTTTATCTTACTTCTCATTCTATATTTTCCCTTTATATAATATTTCAAGTACAATGAATTACTTCTTTTTTTTATATCATTTATTATTTCTTTTTCTTCGGGAATTTCTTTTTTACATTTATAATAGAAATAAACTAGCCTAAACATGTATTTATTAAGAGTTTTGTTTATAAACATTTCATTTCCAATCTTTTCAGCAAACTCTAACCTTTCCTGCATAGCATCTAAAATATCCAGCCTCTTTTTATTAAATTTTGAATTCATTATGCTAGTAGGATTTTGCCTATAGTAATAGAATGTTTTATCTGTGTATACAAGCTTTTTAGACTTATATAGTAGCTTATGCGTTGTAAATTCATCTTCATGAATCTTTCCTTTTGGGAATCTAATATTTTCAAATAGACTCCTTTTATATAGCTTATTCCAGATTACAACTGTAGATATTGCTTTTTCGTTATATAAATTTACTAATGATTCAACATTATTAAATATTTCAAAATTTTTTTTCTCGCTATTATCAATAATTTCCTCTTCATTATAACTCTTTATAAATTCACATTGAGCAATATCTGCATTATTATCAACAAGTAAAGCTAACAAGGTTTCATACATATTGCTATCTATCCAATCATCACTATCAATAAAACCAATATATTTACCTTTAGCAATATCTAATCCGGTGTTTCTTGCTGCACTTAGACCTTCATTTCTTTTATGTACAACATTAATTCGAGAATCCTTATCAGCATAGGAATCACATATTTCACCACATTTATCTGGTGATCCATCATCTATTAATATTAATTCTAAGTTAGTTAAACTTTGAGCAAGAATGCTTTTAATACATTTTTCTAAATAATCTTCCACTTTGTAAACAGGTACAATAATACTGATTAATGGATTCATTTCCTCACTCCCCTAACTTATAGCGTTTAACAATAAATAGTTAATAATTAGCTATTTATTCAATATGTATTAAATCTTTGATTTAACTTTAGAAATTACTCTTTTAGAAAAGACATATAAATCATACATATTAGGATATTTTAGTAACAATAATTCTTTTTTCTGTTCTTCATTTAATGAGGTTTTATTTAATAAATTCTTGCTTATTGTCTCTTTGTTAATTAACCTTAGTATATAATTAACTATTTCTTTATAAGTTATATCCAACTTCCATACATTAATTTTTCTACACATTATGTATAGGTGAAAGAAACAAAAATGATAATATTCATATTTATATAAATCTATGCTTTTATTACTTAGAAGAAATCTCTGAACCATAGATAATGCTTCAAGTCTATCATATATAGCCCTAGGATTCGGAGCTCTAGTACTGCTTTCTTCCGACTGGTAATAGTGATAACAATATTCGTTTACTAGTGCTATTTTAGAAGAATAATAAAATGCTTGAAATATAACTGCTAAATCTTCATAAAACATTCTAGCTGGAAAAGTAATATTATTTTCATGAAAGATACTTTTTTTATAAAGTTTTCCCCACGGATAACTTTTTAGTTCTTTATCTTGCAATAAATCTCTAACAGCTTCATCTCCATCGAGTTCACTTTTAGGAAACTTCATGGATTTAATTTTTTTAAAGCTTTTACTCATAACCATGATCATGTTACAAACTGATATATCTGCATTATTCTTTAAAAGAGTATCATATAATACTTGAACATAGTTTTCACTTAACCAGTCATCGGCATCAGCAAATGTAATATACTTTCCTTTAGCAATTGAGATACCTTTATTTCTTGCTTCTCCCTGACCAGAATTTTCTTGGTTTATAATTTCAATATTATTATGATTTCCCTTGTACTCATTCATTATTCGCAAGGATTCATCTGTTGAGCCATCATTTATTAGGATTATTTCTAAACTTTCAAAACTTTGATTAACAACAGTATCTAAACATCTTTTTAAATATTTTTCTGCATTGTATACTGGTATTATGATGCTGACTTCAAACATATTCAGTACTCCTTTATTGTTACAATCTTTTACACATTATATTTTAAGATTTCACACTGATTCCTCAGTTTCAACTATAGAAGATTCCCTTATATAATTTGATAAATTATATATCAAAAATATAAATAAATTTAAAATCATCATTTTATCTCCTAATAGAGCAATGCCGTTGAATGTATTAATATCTAAAAATACTATTAAATAACATGTTAGTACGTACCAGTGCCTTCTTTTTATAAGTGTTACTATGGGTATCAGCGCTATAAATATATAAATCATTATTGTCATAAGTATTCCCATTTCTAAGGAAAACATTCTAAAAGGATACTCAAAAGCTGCAGATGCCCAGCTTACATATGAATTAAGTATAAATGTAAATCCATTCCCATACCCAGTTAGAAATTTAATAGGATATATATTCATAGACTGTATCTCATTCCACTTCTCAGTTCTACCACTAGTTAAACTACCTGATGTAAATCTATAAATTAACGTATCAAAAAGCCCAGCTTTAAAGGCTCCAAACATACCAACGATAATTAGTAATATTTTATTAATTCCATGCTTGCTTTCAAATAATACAAGAATTGAAAAACATAAAAGAACAAAACCTGTTTTGCTTCCAGTGAAGGCCACTCCAATGGTTGCCGCAACTAATACCCATACTGAACATCTTTTTTGCATAAAATATTTGTCATATAAAATGTTAAGTACTAAGAACATCAAATATAATTGGGTATTAAAGAGCGGATGCCCTAAAAATGAATATAACCTTTTTTTACTTTCTGACATACTATTTGCAATTATCTGAGCTTGTGTTCTTTCACTCATAAATTTGCTAATATAATTATTTATATTAATTCCAAGCAATATTTCAAAAATTCCAATTATAGTTATAATAATAATTACTATATTTAAGATTTTAACAGTTGTTCTAAATATATTTTTTATAGTATTCTCATCCACTTTTGTAAATACCAAAAGTAAAGGAAAAGTGAACGAAATAATGCATTTAATTATTGTAAAGAAGCTGTCTTCATATAAACTAGCCGTAAAAACATATATTAAAATAACTATATAAAAAAGAATGAAATTCCTTTTATTTAGTTCTTTAAAATTATTTAATACTAAAATACTAACACTAAATATGCTCAGTATATTTATAGCGCCAAGGGTATTACCCAATATTCCCTCTCTTAGTTCTTGTGAAAAAACAAAGAGAGATATGAGCAATATAAAGAATAATTTTTTATTTCTTGATTGTCTTCTTATTATATTTATCTCCATAAGTCCATTCCTTATTTATTATTGTGTTATATAATATTTTTATAAATCCTATACAAATCTTAACTATCCTTATATCTAATTTCTTAGCTTTAAGCACTTTGGGATGAATTCATAGTAATTTTATTACGTTATTCAAGATTTTCAATATTATATCCTAAATATTAATTCAGCCTTCACAGAGACTCTAAAATCTTCTCCCATTGTTTTATTATGTTTTCTATTTTAAAATCCTTAGCTCTTTCTACTGATTCTAATGAAAATCTTTTTCTTTTTTCCTCATCTCTTATTAAATCTAAAATGGCACTGCTTAATGCATTTATATCATTACGTGGTATTAATATTCCATTCTCATTATTCTTATTTATTATCTCTTTTGGACCTGAGTTTTCGAAAGCTATTACAGGAACACCGCATTCCATGGCTTCAGTTATTACTAATCCAAATCCTTCCCATCTTGATGATGAAACAAAAATAGATGAATTCAAGTAATGTTTCTCGATCTCATTTGTAAATGGTTCAATTCTAACTTGGCCACTTAACTTTAACTTACTTATTAACTCATTTAAATTATTCTTTTCTTCTCCATCGCCTACAATAATTAATGTCCAGTCTCTACACTTTGAAGCTATGATACTAAATGCATTAATTAGTAAATCAAATCCTTTTTGATCTTTAACTAATCTTCCAACAGATATAACGTTCTTTTCGGTACATTTTGATTTCAACTCACTAGTAAAACTAAGCGGATTATAAATTCTCTCACATTCTGTAAAAAAATATTTTTCTACGTTATTCTTATCTTCATCGGTTAAAACAATATATCTATCTAAATTTTTCAGGTACGACTCAAATAGTACATCCTGTTTATAATTATATTTATTCGTAGTATTAAAATACGCATAATATGAATTATGCTGCCATCCTATTACTTTACAATTTAACTTATTGCATATTATGGCTAACAGTAATGAATAATATCCTTCAACTCCAATAACCACATCATATTTTTTATTATTTAGATACTCTATAAAATTATTTTTTAATTTTGTTGGATAATAGGATTTCTGCAAAATCTTCATCAGCTTCTTATTATTTAAAACACCTGTCTTTTTATTTATTTTTTTTCCAACACCACTTATTATTTTTGATATTGCACCTATTTTTTTGATATCAGAATTAATATTTACATTGACATTTGAGCTTAAATTGTATAACTCCCTTTTAGCAACATATTTGTCTAAGGTACATAAAACATCAACCTCATGGTGTTTAGCTAAACTGCTTGCTATTACAGAAACTACTCTTTCTACGCCTCCATAGCTAAAAATAGAATTTGTTAAAAAGCATATTTTCATAATTAGTTACCTCTTTACTGCCCTATTAAATAGGTACTTATTTAGCATTCCCATATCAACTGTTTTAACTCAACTATTATCTTCTTCATTTGAAATTCCCAAGTCAAATTTTCTTTTGCATATTCTCTTATTTCTTCCGAACTTATATTACTGGACTTTTTATATTTTTCTAGAAGTACTTTGATATCTACAGGCTTATCATCTTCTTCTATTTTGAAAATATAAGGTAAATTCATATTTATTAATCGATCTTTATATCCTAATAAAATCGGAATTCCTCTTGCTAAAAATTCTTTAGATTTTATTGGATCATGACCACTACCTGCTCTATATAAGGCCAAGGAGGATACCCCAATATTCATATCATTAAAGATCTGGTCCAATTCTTCTCCATTTTTAGCACCTAGAAAATGAACAAAATCATTTAGATTATATTTTTCCGTTAATTCTTGCAAATTATTCTTTTCACTACCTTCACCAATTATATAAAAATTAACTTCTTCAATAGATTGATTTGTATTATCTTTATAATAGCCATTTAGACCCTCTATAACCCTATCATAGCCATGCCACTTAGCCAAATTTCCTATACCAACCAAATTAATTTTGTTAAAACTTTTATTTGCATGTTTAACCAACGGAAATCTATTTATTTCAATTCCATTATTTATTCCTATAGTTTTAATTGAAAAAATGTCATTATCACTACTTGTAACACTTATTCTAAATACATACTTATGTAAAACTGGAGTTATAACCTTATCTAAAGCTAAATCTATTATTCCTTTTAAACTTTTTGTATCTATTTCTGACCGATATGGGTATGTAGGAATCTCTACTACTATCTTTATCCCTTTTCTATGTAATAATTTTATAATCTTAAAAAAATTATAGTTACCTCTGCAATACCTTAAATATGCAAAATCATAATCTAATTTGATCTTTTTTAGACACTTATAAATATCTCTACATGCAAAATATCTTGTAACTGTAGTTCCTAATCTTTCGTTATTCATATATATATCTTTGTTCTTTAATCTAACAAAATCAATGTTATTACCAATATTTTTGAATGCATTAATTTCTCCTAATATTTTTTTTGTTACGCCTATATCCAAACTATATTCATCGTCAATTTTAGCTATGTATATACCTTTCATACTTTCTCCTACTTAATTAGTTAATATTAAAGTTAGAAGTTAAAACTCAATAATAAAACTTAGGGTTACCTTAGGATTTATTGTAGTAAATCCATCTATATTTTCCCTTTATTCTTATATTCTTAACTTTTGATACCACTTCTGACTATAAAATTTAATTTCTAATTTTTAACTATTATTTTCTTATATTTTTCCACATGCTTACTTATATATACATCACTATTAAAAAATTCTTCATATTTCCTTTTAGCGTTTTCTTTAAGTTTTAATAATATATCCTTCTCATTATATAATTTAAGTATATTCTCTTTAAAAGCTTCAACATCTTTCATTTCTACCAAATAACCATTATATCCATCATCAATTTCTTCATTGGTTCCATCTATATTAGTTGCTATAACAGGGACACCTTGTGAAAACGCCTCAAGTGGTGCTAGAGGTAATCCCTCTATATAAGAGCATAAAATTAATACATCTATATATTTTAAATGTTCTATTATATTCCCTTTTGATCCTAGTAAAAAGATATTTTTCTCAAGTTTTTCATTTCTTACAATTTCTCTTAGGTTATTTAACTCAGGACCATCCCCAAGTAAAGCAAATTTAATATTATCATTTACTTTTGCTGTTCTCTTAGCCACTTCAACAAAATCATATACTCCCTTGTAATCGACTATTCTGCTAACCTGAGCTACTATAAAATATCCATTTTGTTTTAATTTTATAAGTTCACAATCAACTTCTTTATTTTCGCTGTGAGTCTCTATAGTATTATGTATTGTTTCTATATTTTTATCTTTTAACCCACTTTCTCGAATCAATATTCTTTTTGCTGCTTCACTTACAGTAATAATGCTAATGTTACTTAGTGCAAATTTAGTTAACTTAAACTTATTTTCAATGCATAAATGTTGGGTATGAATAACCTTAACTTTAATAAATTTTGAAACAGCTTTAGCCAGTAAAGTTGTCATCCTATGGTGGCTATGAATAATATCAATACTTTGTTCATCAACTATCTTAATAAGTCTTTTCATGTTTAAAACAATATTATATGGTGATTTATTATCTACATCTAAAATAGGATAATTAATTATTCCCAACTTTTCGAATTCTGGTAATAGTGCTCCCCCTTCTTTGCTAGCAATAATAATTTTATTATCATTTTTTAATTCTTTAGATAATTTTAAAATACATTTTGCAACTCCACCAATTGTCATTTCATTATTTAAATACAATATATTCAAATCAAATTTCTCCTTCAAAATACATTACTTTAATTAAGTTAACCTACTATTACATAGATAGGTATTCCAAATTTAACTTAAACTTATTCCATATAAATGAAATTAATTTTAAATTTTATTAAGATAAAAAATTAGGAGGTTATTCTATTTGTTAAATCTCCAATTTTAAATGGAAAAACAAATAGCTAACCTCCTAATAAAGAATTTATTAAATTTGTAATTTTATATATTTAAATTTCTTTTTATTGATTTGTTAAGTATCAAGAATTTATATACTTACCCTTATTTGATAAAGTCATCAATAGCTTCAATTATGGCCTCTGTATTAGATATGTAATTCTTTAAATCATTATTTTCGATATGTTCTATTGCCTTCTCCAACTCATCTATTTCTTTTACTACATTTATAAATTGCATTTTTTCAAATTCACCTATTATTTGCAGTTGATGATTATCAACATGTTCACCATATTCTTTTAATCTAGGGATAGCAATTACTTTCTTCCCTTGTTTCACTGCGTTTACGATAGCACCAGTACCGCCATGAGTAATCACCTTACTACTCATTTGCATTATTTCTTTAAATTCATCTCTGTCTAAAAAATTCTTAAAGCGATAATTCCTAGGCTTATAATCACTATGTCCTGTTTGAGCAAATATATTTTCTTTTATGCTATTTTTTTCAACTAATATGTCTAATTCTCTTAATAACCTATTAAATTGAAATTTTTGAGAACCTACAGTTACAAATATCAATATATTCCCCCCTTATATATAGCATTTGGGTAAACTTTAAGCATATCTTTCCATTGAACATAAAATTGGTCTGCAAATTTACTTAGCAATCTTCCTGTTAAAGTTGGAGAATTAACCTTTGCGAACGATTCAATAAAAATAAGTTTTCTTTTAAAAATCTTAGCTAATAAGCACATAGGTATAGTGGCCAAAGCACCTGTTGATATTATTACATCAGGTTTTTCTTTGATAAATATCCTAACTGTATTGAAGCTATTTAATATCATTTTAAAAATAAAAGTTTTTTCATTTCTGTTTACTTGATTTAAATAATATATTTTTTTAGAGTTTTTAGCCACAGAATAATTGGTCTTTTCTGTCACTATAAAGCTTTCATACTTATTCATTAGTGGCTTTAACATCATCAACTGTTCAAAATGCCCGCCTGTTGAGGCAATAAAACATACTTTTTTCACTTAAACACCACCTTTAATTTAGTTAATAATAAAAAATAATACTTATGCAAATTCAGAAAAGCTAATTAGCTTTTCTGAATTAGATATTTCCTATTAATTTATTATTGCCCAATTGCAACTGCCATTTGTCTTTCTTTTTCAAGATGTTTTTCGAAATTTAAGACAGCTCTTCTTCCAATTGAATAATAATCTATTGTTCTTTCTTTTGTTTCTTTAATTTTATAACAGTTTCTACCATCGAATATGATTGGAGTATACATTAAGTCTTCATATACACCTAAATCCATATTCTTAATTTCGTTCCATTCAGTGAATATAAATGCTATATCTGCATCTTTCAGTGTTTCTTCAGGAGTATTCACATATGTTATTCCAGTCGGATATATCTTTTTAAAATTATCTATTCCTACTGGATCGTATGCAACTATTTCAGCGCCTTCGTCTAATAATCTTCTTACATTTGGTATTGATGGCGCTTCTCTTAAGTCATCTGTTCCTGGTTTAAAAGTTAGACCAAGTACAGCTACTTTCAATCCTTTTAAACTTCCAAACCTATTTTTAGCTTGTCTAAACAATTTATATTTTTGATTTTCATTTACTTCGATTGTTGCTTTTATTGTTTTTAATTCATATCCTCTATCATTAGCAAGCCAATGAAGTGCTTTAGTATCTTTTGGGAAACACGAACCACCATAACCAATTCCAGCATTTAAGAATTTATCTCCTATTCTAGGATCAAAACTCATTCCTTTAGCTACATCTTCTATGTCAGCTCCAACCATTTCACAGAAATTTGCGATTTCATTCATAAATGATATTTTAAGAGCTAAGAAATCATTTGAAGCATACTTAATCATTTCTGCGCTTCTTCTATTGGTAGCCACTATTGGTTGATTATAACCTTTATATACTTCTCTTAAAAGATTTTCTGCTTTCTCTGATTCAACTCCAATTACAATTCTCTTAGCATATAAAGTATCTACAACTGCTGTTCCTTGTGCTAAAAATTCTGGATTTGAAGCAACTTCAATATGAATATTATTTTTAACCTTTTCTTTTAAATACTCTTCAATTCTATCGTTTGTTCCAATTGGAACTGTTGATTTAACTACTACCAAACAATCTTTCTCAGCATTATCTGCAATTTGTTTGCAAACATTAAATACGTAATCCAAATTAGCTGATCCATCTTCTCTTTCAGGGGTACCAACCCCAATGAATATTAAGTCGGCATCTTGATACGCATTTTTATAATCAATTGTGAAATCTAATCTCCCTGTTTCATGATTTTTTTTAAGCAATTCATCTAAACCCGGTTCATATATAGGGGAAATTCCTTGCTTCATCATTTCAACTTTGTTTTTATCTATATCAACACAAGTTACATTATGTCCTATTTCTGAAAGACATGCTCCCGTAACTAAACCTACATATCCTGTTCCTGCTACTACTATTTTCATATCTACCTCCATAGCATCATTTATTTTATTAAATAATCTTCCTTTTCCCTGTCCTACCCATAGCTTTATAAAATTCTTTATCTTGCATGCTTGTCACCAAACAGCACAAAAAATGTTTTAAAAATCAATTTGATATCAACTAAAATACATCTATTTTCTACATATCTAAGATCTAATTTCATCCAATCTTCAAAATCAATATCATTTCTTCCTGATACCTGCCAGTAACAAGTTAGTCCTGGTTTCACTGCCAGTCTGCCCATCATCCAATTATCAAACTTTGCTACTTCTTTAGGAAGTGATGGTCTAGGTCCAACCAAACTCATTTCACCTTTTAAAACATTAAATAATTGTGGAAGCTCATCTATGCTTGTCTTTCTTATAAATCTTCCAACTCTAGTTACCCTTGGATCGTCCTTCATTTTAAACATCGGTCCACTCATCTCATTTTTACAGTGTAGTTTTTCTTTTAATTCTTCTGCATTAATAACCATTGATCTAAACTTGTACATTTTAAAAACTTCACCATTTTTGCCTATTCTTTCTTGCGCAAAAATTATAGGTCCTTTTGATTCAAGTTTTATCAATAATCCAACTATAATGAATATTGGAGTTAAAATTATTAATCCAGTTAACGAACAAAGGAAATCCATAGTTCTTTTGAAAAAGTAATATTCCACTCTAGGTTCTTCTCTATCTTGGAAGATAGCATCCCCCTTATTAATTTCTAGTTGCTGCATTTTTTTCACCGCCCTATGATAATTAATTAATAATTAAGTATTCTTATCTTTTTCCTATAGAATTATATTAGATTAAGAAGAAACTTAATTATCTTCTTATTTAAGATAAGCTTTTCGACATTTTTTATTTGTTTCTACACTTCTTACTACATATATTACAGTGAGGTACTTTGTATTTCAACGCACAATAAACGCTATATTAAGCAATATACAGTGTAGTTGCTAATATAGCGTTTTATGACAAGTATTTATTTATTTTTCTTTATTTTGGGATTTGACTTCTAGGATTATTCTCTTATATAACTCAACAACTGAGTTTAAAGTATTTATAATTCTTCTAAATATAATTACATTCTCAGAAATGAAAAAATCGATTTTTTATTTTTAACTTTTTTCCCAACAAATTCTATTGCACTATTTTCTAATAATTTCTTAGAACTTTCTTCAAATATATTCTCATTTATATTTCGACATTCTTTATTTATTTCATCTAATGCATTCATAGCTTTCTGTAATCCAGTAGTTCTATTGTCAATATCATGTGCATCTGATCCAATAAAGTTATATAGATTATTTTTTAAAAATAGACTAGCAGTTTTTTTTATACTTTCTCCAAATCTACCTTCTATACTTCCAGCATTTACTTGAAATAGATATCCTGCTTCAATAAACTCATTAATAAGTGTTGGATCTTCTCTAAATGGTTTATACCTTTCTGGATGAGCAATTATTGGAACAATATCTCTTACTTGGATTTCATATAATACATCTATTATATTTTTGTCGAGTCTATGCATAGGAAATTCAATCATCATATATCTAGAATCATTAATAGTTCCTATGCTACCTTCAAGATAATCTCGAATTATATTTTCATTAAAATAAACTTCTTGTCCGCTGTAAATCCTTATATTAATCCCTTCTTTATGAGCAGTTTGATTCACCTGCTCAACTAATATTTTAACCTCTTCTATGGTTGATTCTCCATATTCTAATAAATAATGAGGGGTTGCTACTATTTCATAAACTCCATCTTTTTGCGCTTGCTTAAGCATATCCAAGGTCATGTTCATATCTTTTGAACCATCATCAATACCTGGTAACACGTGTGAATGAATATCTATCATTAACTCACCACCTTTAACTCCATTAAACATTATCGAAATAATTACCTATTTCTCATCTTCGTTTCCATAATAAGCATAATACTTTCCTCTTGTATTTTCAATAGCATTAAGTACAGTTCCAATTACATTTGCGCCAACTTTATCTAATAGGTTTTTTGCTTCTATCACTGCATCTTTTCTAGTTTTTCCAGCTCTTACAACTAAAATAGTACCATCAACTTTGGTTGAAAGTATTTGTGCGTCCGTAACAGCTCTTAATGGAGCTGTGTCTAATACAATTAAATCATATTCATCTTTTAACCTTTCTATTAAATTTGTCATAGCTGATGATGCCAGCATTTCTGATGGATTTGGAGGAATTTTTCCTGACGTTAAGTAATTAAAATTATCATCACGCTTTTGTACTGCTTCATCTAATGTAACTTTACCAAGTAATACTTCTGAAACTCCTACTAAATTTGAAGTTTTGAAATTTTTGTGTACTGATGGCTTTCTTAAATCACAATCTACTAAAATAACTTTCTTTTCACTTTGGGAAAAAGAGATAGCAATATTTCCGGCAACTGTTGACTTCCCTTCTGCCATTTCTGAACTTGTAACAGCTATAGTTCTTATTTCTTTATCAAAAGATGAATATTGTATATTTGTTCTTAGAGTCCTATAGGCTTCTGCATCTACTGATTTTGGTTTGTCTTCTACAACAAACCCAGCATAAACTCTTTTATCAACTACTGCTTTTTGTTTTTTACTAGTTTTTATTCTCTCCAATAATGACATACTTTCACCCTTTCTGAGGTTTTGAATACTCTGGAATAGTTCCCAGAACTGGTACACCTAGCATTTCTTCCATCTGTTCTCTGGTTTTAAAAGTATTATTCATGAATTCTAACAGAAAACTTAGCCCTATGCTAATCATTAATCCAAGTATAAATGCAATAGCTATATTCATCTTTCTATTTGGACTTACTGGGCTTTCTGGTATCTTCACACTTTCTATTATTTTTACATTTCCATTTGGTATAAGATCTTTTGATGACCTAATAAATTCATTTGTTACTGAATCTACAACATCTCTTGCTATCATCTTATCTGGATTTGTATAACCTATTTCTAATATCTGTGTATCTGCTCTTGGAACAACAGTTAACGTACTAAGTATATTTTCAGATCTTAAGTTTAAATTACTTGAACTTACGGCTTTATCAATCAAGTCAGTAGTTTGAATTATCTCCGCATAAGTCTTCAAAAGTTTTTGATACATTAAAACATCACTATTGTTATAGCTTTGTTCCTGACCTTGAGCATTATTCTCTTTTCCTATAAATACCTTAGTGCTTGCTTGATACTTCGGTGAAATAACAAAAAAACTTACAATTGCTGAAAGTATAGTTGCGATTAAAGTTATTAATGATATCATCTTCCATCTTTTCATTAAAATACTTACTATTTCATCAATTTTAAAAAAATCTTTATTCATAATTTTTAGGCTCTCCATTACAATTTATTTTTCTTTCATAGTATTAAAAGTAAATATAGTTTTAGTAAATTTTAAGCCTTTCATTCATTTTTTTATTGAAGTAGATCAATTTTTACATATTGAGAATAAAGTTTACTTGGGGTAATCTCCTTATATATACTCTCTAGCCCTTCATAAATATTTGAATCTGTCATTTCAGCATTACATAAACACATAATAGAATATTCTACATTAAATAATAAACTAAAAATATTCGTCATTCTCATTCCGTTATTTCTATAAAAATTAATTCTTCTTTCACGTATTATTTTTTCCTTATAATTTGGAGCAGATCTAATACTTTCTACTTCCAAAATAATTCCACTATAATTCTTACATTGTTCCTTTAATAAAACAAAAAACTTACTTCCTATTCCTTTATTCCTAAACATAGCACACACTGAATAATAGTCTATTAATAAATACGATTTTGTAGTTACTAAGAATGCATAAGCTAATAATATGTCATCCTCGTATAATCCATAACATACATAAATGCCTCTTTTTAATAGCTTTTGAATTACTTCAATAGGCTTTAACTCTTCAGGCGGAAAATCTGTTTTCATATGCTCCTCATGTATATTTTTAATTTCATCATCACTTAATTGTCTTAAATACATTTGTTCTCATCCTAACATATATAATTTAAATAAATCTCTGTTTAATTATAACATACGTCTGCACTATACAACTTTTATCCCTAAGATAATACTTTGCACTAATAATTATCAAAAGATAATAATAAGATCAATTTATTATTTTAATTTAAACAAAATTAATGATTTCTAACAATACATAATTATAATACCTCACTATATTTTAAATATACTAAATAAAGAGATTAAGAATTAATGTGACCTTTTATAAAAACATGATTCCTATTCTTCTTAGCCCCCTAAAAGGTTTTTTTTAATTCTAGACTACTAAGTATTATTTTCATTAAGTAAAATTATATCTAACAATTGTATTGCTTTGTCAAATATATAGTAATTAGAATAGCCTTATGGTAATATTAAAAATAATGAACTTGAAGGGTGATGATTTTATTTTATGAATAACGGAATTAAATTGATAGATGAAATTAATAAATGCATTTTAAAAGATAAAGATATGGCGTTCTGGTGGCTTGGGCAATTGGGATATGTGCTTAAGATGGGTAAAACAATTATTTATATAGACGCGTTCTTATCAGAATTTCCTGGTAGAATTATTCCAACTTTATTAAAATCAGAGGAAATAACTAATGCTGATTTTATATTAGGTACCCACGATCATGACGATCATATAGATAGAAAAGCATGGCATCAAATATCACTTAGTTCTCCAAACGCGAAGTTTGTAGTACCTAAACATCTTATTGATGACTTATCAGAAAGCTTAAAAATTTCAAGAAGTCGTTTTATAGGTCTTGATGATGACATATCATTTTCAGAAAACGGTTTAAAAATAACAGGTATTCCGTCGGCACACGAATTTCTCGATCAAAACCCTAGCACTGGCAGCTTTCCTTATTTAGGGTATATTATTGAAGGTAATGGATGTACTATATATCATTCTGGAGACACTTGTTTATATGAAGGAATGTATTCTAAATTAAGAAATTGGAATAAAATTGATGTTATGTTTATTCCTATAAATGGGAGAGATGCTAAAAGATATCGTGAAAACTGCATAGGAAATATTACATATCAAGAAGCTGTAGACTTAGCAGGAAGTATTAATCCAAGACTAGTTGTTCCAGGCCACTATGAAATGTTCTCACATAACAGTGAAAATCCTTTATTATTTGCAGATTATATTGAAGTAAAATACCCTGAAGTTAAGTATTGGATTGGAACACATGGTGAAATGGTAAAACTATCTGACAACATGGCGAATACCTAAACTAGATACAAGATTTGTATATAATTAACTAAAAGTAACGTCACTCTACTTATTCTGCTTTTAATAATATAGTAAAAAAATTTATTACTATTGCATCAATTGACTTGAGAGTGACTATTCTTTCTATTGCATAATATAATTTTAAATTGATGTTTACTATTCAATATAAGTCTTTAAAGCATCTAAATGCTTAATGATTAATACCTTATTCCCCTTAAGACTTATTATCCCTAGTTCCTCGAAATTACTAAGTTTCCTGCTTATAGTTTCCCTCGTTACTCCAGTATAATTAGCCATTTCTTCTCTATTTATCGGTAAATTTATTTGTAATCCTTCATCAGTGTTAATTCCATAGTCTTCCATGAATTCAAGTAACATAGATGCAATTCTTATTTCTGCATCATTTGTGGCTAAATTTTGTGCTAAATTTTCAGTTTGAGTAAGTCGTTTTGTAATAACTTCTAGTAGTTTTAATGATATTTCCGGATTACTCATGATAATTGCATTCATATCTACCTTAGATAAAGTGCATATTTTGACATCTGATATAGCATAAACATCGAAATTATGCTTTTCATTACTACTAAATAAATTTAATTCCCCAAAAAAGTCTCCACTATTGAATATATGCACTATTTGCTCTTTACCTTCCTTAGTTAATTTAGATAATTTTACTTTTCCTTCATTTATAATAAATAAAGTATCTGATTTCTCACCTTCTCTGCAAATAGTATCACCTTTTTTGTATGATTTATGGCCTGTCATATTAATAATCTTTCTAAGTTCATCTTCAGATAAAAATGAAAATATAGGTACCTTCTTTGCACATAAGGTGTGGTTACAAGCTTCACAATTGCATTCTTTCATATTTTATCACCTTCCATTACCATTATAATAACACTTACCTTTAACATAAGTAAATATGTACTATGTGTAAGAAACATTATAAATTAATTATTTTACAACTTTACTTTCTATCTAGTTTTTATCAAATTTTTTTAGTTCAAAACACTCCAATTTTTTAAAATTTGATTTCAATCATATTTTTCTAATAGAAATAACTATAAAATAAGTTCATAAGAAACAAATATATTGAAGAATACATTATGATTATTGAATTGGGAGGAATATATTATGATAAAGATTATAAATTCAAAACAAAAGCTTGGTGAAATAGTTTCAATTTTTCCTGGTGCTACAGAAATCTTTAATAGATATAAATTGGATTATTGTTGTGGGGGACATGATACTTTAGGTGATGCATTAACTGCTCTCCCTTTAGACTCTAGCAAAATCGTCGAAGAACTTAACATAAAGTACGATAAATTTATTAATACAGATTCATCATATATAGATTGGAGAAAAGAAAAACCATCTTTATTAATAACACATATAGTAGATGTTCATCATGACTTTACAAAAAAACAGCTTAAAGAAATAGATTCAATGTTATTTAAAGTACTAAAAGTACATTTTAGACATCATGGTGAAGAATTACTACAGGTTCATAAACTTTTTGGAGCTTTAAAAACTGAACTTGAAGAACATTTAGTTAAAGAAGAAGAATTACTATTCCCACTTATAAAAAACTATGACCTCTCAAAAGATGATAGAATCTTAGCGGATATACACAAAGTAATAAATGATACCGAAAATGAACATGATGCTGCTGGAGATATTTTGAAAGAACTTGAAAGAATAACTAGAGACTTTAACGCACCAGAGGGAGCCTGCACCACTTTTAGGTTGGTATATACAAAACTTCATGAGCTAGAAAAAGATTTATTTATTCATATTCATTTAGAAAACAGTGTTTTATTTGATATGTTCTAACTTTTAATATATACAACTTATTTAAGCACCAAATTTATTTAATTGAACTACTTTAAATAAATTTAGTGCTTATTTCCGCATACATTCTTTATTATTTTAAAATAATTAAAGAAAATAATGTTTTTCACTATATATATTTCTAGCAATAAAAAACTTATTCATAGGGAAATATATTTTAGGAGGTGATATTATGCAAATAAAAGATGTAATGTCCAAAGATATAGTAAATTTAAATTCAAACGACTCTATTGAAAGAGCTGCTCAATTGATGAGACAATTTGATGTAGGTGCAATACCTGTCTGCGACGATTCAAAAAAATTAGTTGGAATAATTACAGATAGAGATATCGCATTAGATTGTGTAGCATCCGGTGCTAATTCAAATGAGCAAAAGATTTGCGATTTCATGACTTCTGAACCTGTTTGCGGAAGCCCTGATATGGATGTTTATGATGCTATACGATTAATGAGCAGGCATCAAATAAGAAGATTACCTGTTGTTGAAAATAATAGTCTTGTTGGTATAGTTTCTCTTGGAGATATTTCACAAGAACCTACACTTCAGGATAATGCTGAAACAGCTCTTAGAAATATTTCAGAACCAGGAACAAATAACCATATATAGTTATTTATAATAAAAACCATGCAATTAAGCGGACTATACCTCCAAATTAATGCATGGTTTTTCAATAAACATTTATGGATGAATTATACATCTCGCAGCATACATTGGAATAATTTCACAAAGGAATTCAATGCACAAATTTATGGAGGTATAACTATGATTGATAAAGAGACAGAGTTAAACAAAGAACTAGGAAAACGTAAAAAAAATAATGGTATGCAGATTTATATCTTAAGATTGGCTTTTTTATGATTCATTAAATATAGTAAACACGTACATATTATTAATTTCATCATTTATGATATTTCCCAAAATACAAAATATGTATTTACTATTTTTGAATATTAATAGTATCACCTGAAACTCGAGTATATTCATAATAAGGTAAACGAATGACGATTCCAGTTTCATCAAACTTATATTTTGTATTTGATAGTGGAGGTATTCCTAAAACCATATTTTGTGCTGCAGAATAAAAAACTTCTGTTTTTTCACGTGGATCCTGAACTACTGTTCCAGCCATGAAACCTTTATTAATTAATTCTTTTCCTTCTGTTATCCCATCAATTCCTACTACAGGTATTGTTTTAGATTTATCTCCCATATTATACCCATATTTTTGTAATGTTTTAATTGCACCAATGGCCATAGCATCATTATTAGAAATTATTGCTTCAATTTTATTTCCATAATTATTTTTATCAACGTATTCCCTTCCAGTATTCCACAGATCAATGAGTATCTTTCCTTGTAAAATACCAGCTTGTTTAATATCTGTTGCCACAAAAATTGTCCGCCTGTAACTTCTGATATAATTTAATAGCTCCTGATTTGGATCTGCATATATAATTAAAGGAATATTTTTTTGAATAATTTTATTAATAGTACCTTGTATCTCGCTTACTCTTTGATCGACCAAATTAGCTATTAATGCGTTATAATCTTCTTTAAGAGCTTTATCAATACTTTCATTTTGAATGCTTTGATTTCCCTTTGCATCAAAAAAAGTAAAATTAACCTTCTTTCTACTTACAACTTTAAATGCCAATCTCATGAACGTCATATCATAAGATTGGCATTTAAAATTTCATAAAATAAATAAATTAATTTTTATCAATATCTAAGATTGTTTGCAAAAGCACATTAGCACCTTTCCAGCAGTTTTCAAGTGGAGTAAATTCTTTTTCGCAGTGGCTATGTCCTTTTTCACTTGGAACAAAAATCATTGTAGTTGGAATAATATCTGTTATAAATTGTGCATCATGTCCAGGTCCACTATACATTTTCTTTGTTGAATATCCAAATTCCTTTGCATTCTTTTCAACATAATCTACAAATTCAGAGTAAAAATGTACTGTATTTCTTGACCAAGCTTTTTCATAACTTGCTTCACATTTTTCAACTATTTTAGGAATAGCTTTAATTATTTCAAGAACTTGATTAATTACTTCTGGATCTTGATGTCTAGCATCTAATGTAAATTTAACAAGATCAGGAATAACTGTATGAATATTAGGATGAGCTGAAATCTTTCCTGTTGTATATACTAGCTTGCTGTCAAGCTTATCAAGTTCATCATGAAGATATTGGATTGTCTTTACCGCTGCATATAAAGCATCTTTTCTATATTTCATAGGAGTTGTTCCCGCATGATCTGCTTGGCCTTTAAACGTAAATTCATAGTTTATCATTCCACAAACACCTTCAACAACACCAATATCAATTTTCTCATCTTCTAAAACAGGTCCTTGTTCCACGTGTAATTCAACTAATGCTCTGTATTTTTCTGGAGTCATTCGATTTTCAACTTCTCCCATGTATCCACTAGCTTCTAACGCTTCTTTAAATGTAATTCCCTCAGTATCTTTCGATGCTAACATAATATCTTTATCAAATTTTCCTGTAATAACTCCTGATGACATCATTGCAGGTTCAAAACGTGCCCCTTCTTCATTTGTCCATATAACAACTGTAATTGGATGCTTATGAGGTATTTTTTCAGTTACTATTGTTTCTGCTACTTCTAATCCGGTAAGAACTCCTAAAATACCATCATAATTTCCTCCTTGTTTAACTGAATCAGCATGGGATCCCATCATAATTGAAGGCAAATTATCCTCTCCAGGGATAGTTGCATAAATGTTTGCCATATCATCAGTTTTTATTTCCATTCCAAGTGCTTTACATCTTTTGCAAAATTCCTCTCTTGCTTCCAAAGCAGCAGATGATAGAGATAATCTAGTGATTCCCCCTTTACCTGTATCTCCAAATTTACTAAATGTTGTGATTTTATTTTGAAGCCTTTCTTTATTACAAGTTAACATATCAATATCCCCCTTTAAATTTATTTATATAATTACTTTTTTTACTCTCTTACCCGGTGCCACAGCTTTTACTGGACATACAGTACTACATAATTGACAGCCTACACATTTATCTACTAGTAGAATTGGCATTCTTGTTTTTTCATCTACCTTAATTGCTTGATGGCCACCATCATAACATGATAAGTAACATCTTCCACACCCTATGCACTTTTGCCTATCAAACCTTGGATAACAAATGCTATCTCTATCAAGTTTATCTGTTGGCACAATATTAGGTAAGGCTTTTCCAACAACTTCAGATATATTTGTATATCCTTGTGAACTTAAATATAACTTCATTCCATTAATTAAGTCATCAATGATTCTATAACCATATTGCATTACTGATGTTGTTATTTGCAAGTTTTCACATCCTAAAGCTATAAACTCAGCAGCATCCTTCCATGTTTCAATCCCCCCCATACCACTTATAGGCGCATCTTTTAGTTCTTCACAGGCTTTCATATCATGTATAAAACGTAATGCAATTGGTTTTACAGCTTTTCCTGAATATCCACCTACACTAGTCTTACCTTCAACATTGGGTTCTGAAGCAAAGCTTTCTAAGTTTAAATTCATAATACTCTTAATTGTATTAATTGCTGCAATACCTGTTGCTCCTGCTTCCATTGCAGCAATTGCGGGTATTTCCATATTTCCAACATTAGGTGTCATCTTTGCAAGGATAGGCAAATTTGTTCCCTTTCTAGTAGCTTTAGTATATAGCGATACCAAATCTGGGTTTTGTCCAACATCTGAACCTACACCTTTACTTGTCATATGTGGACATGAAAAATTACATTCAATGATATCTGCTCCAGCCTCTGTCATTAACTGAGCAAGCTTAGTCCATTCCTCTTCATTTTGTCCCATAATTGATGCTACAATAATTTTGCTTGGATAATTTTTTTTCAACCTTTTTAAAAATTCTATATTTTCTTCTAATGTGTGATCTGAAATTTGCTCAATATTTTTAAATCCAACAAAAGGCACACTTTCTTTGCTTAAAGCAGTAAATCTTGGTGAAACTTCTTTTGGTACAAACATACCAATAGTCTTAAATGCTACACCTGCCCATCCCATATCAAAGGCCTTAGCTACCATCTCATAGTTGCTTCCAACTACAGATGAAGAAAGGAAAAATGGGTTTTCAGTATGAACACCACAAAAATCTATAGATAAATCAACATTTCCTTCTTTTATCTTAGGTTCAGCTGCAATTGCTTTCATTATTTTATCAATTGGTACTGGTTCATTAATTTTTCCTTTCAAACATGCTTCTTTACATGGTTTTCCTTCGCAATTCTCACAAGGAAATGGATGTGGCAGTTTATTTACTGCCCCAGCCTTATTTTCAAATCTTAAAGAACGAATAATAGTATCCGCTTCAATCGAGTGGGGACAAGCTTTACTACAAGGTGCTTCATCACATAATAAACACCCTGACACATATTCATTAATTGAAATATCTTTATATAATAAACTACTCATTTCCATTCCTCCTAGATAATTATTTACTTTCTTCCTGCTCGTTTTACAAATTGTCCAAATCCTGGTTTTCCAACAAACTCACCATTATCATATACTAAATTTCCACGTACATAAGTTTGTACTGGATATCCATGAAGGGTTTTGCCTTCCCAGATCGTGTGATCATAATCTGAATGCATATTTTCTACTGAAATTGTGAAATCTTTATTTGGATCATAAATTACAATATCTGCATCTTTTCCTACTGTTAAAGAACCTTTTTCTGTACATCCAAATATCTTAGCAGGGTTAAATGAGCATAATTCTACTGCTCTATTAAAAGTTATCTTTCCTTCATTTGCTGCTGAAAGCATATATGGATATAAATTTTCTACACCTGCACATCCATTTGGAATCTTTGTGAAATCATCTTTCCCCCAGTCCTTTTCATAGCTTTGGAATGGACAGTGATCTGTTGCTACAGTATCAATATCACCTGATTTAATTGCTTTCCAAAGTGCATCTTGGCTTTCTTGCCCTTTCATTGGTGGTGAACATACAAAGTTTCTACCATCTTCTCTTTTATAAACATCACATGTAAACTCCAAATATTGTGGACATGTTTCAACGTATATATCATGACCTTCTCTTTTTGCTTCAATAGCAGCTTCTAATCCTTCTTTATCTGCCATATGAACTAGATATAGTGGAGCTCCTGTGGATTTAGCCCAGTGAACTGCTCTTTTGTCTGCCTCAGCTTCAACAAACTCTGGTCTGCTTAAGTAGTGATACCATGCTGAAGTTTTTCCTTCTTTTAAAAACTTTTCAATATTCAAATCAATTAAATCTGGATTTTCTGCATGGATGTTTGTCATAGCTCCAGTTTCCTTAGCTTTTAATAATATCTTTACTAAAGTTGCATCGTCTACCATCATGCCTTCCTTTTTATAGACTAAGAAGCATTTAAAACTAGGTACACCATATTCAACAGCACTTTTAAATTCATCTAAGATAGTTCCATTATTTAAATCAGTAATGATGCAATGAAATGCATAATCCACACAAGCCTCTGGATCACACATTGCTTTCCTTGATTCAACTGTTTCAATTATTCCGCTTCCTTTTCTTTGCATTGGATAATCAAATACTGTGGTTACACCTCCGCAAGCTGCTGCCCTTGTTCCAGCAAGATAACTGTCTGCTGATACAGTTCCTCCAAATGGCATAGCTAAATGGGTATGTGCATCAATAGCTCCTGGTAATACTAACTTACCTTTTGCATCTACGACACTGGCACCTTCCTCTGAAAATCCTGTTCCAATAGCTACAATCTTTCCATCTTTCACAGCAAGATCAGCTAAATAAGATTCTGATGGTGTTACAATAGTTCCATTTTTAATAATTAAATCCATAAGTATTCTCCTCCCATTTCAAATATCCTTAATATCTAAATAACTAGTTTAGTTAATAATTTTCTCTTTCATATTTCTACTTCTTATTGCATTCCATTTTTAGATTGTTAATACATTTGATTTTGAAAATTATTTATTATGTAATAAATAATTTTCTTAGATAAGACATTTGTTATATAAAATTTAGTATGATTCAGTGTGGATTTAACCACATCTGAATCAGTTTTTAGTATATTATTTTGTTGCTTCTTCCCAATACTTTGAAGTAAATGTTGTATCATCTACTACTGGTTCTTTTGCTAAGTCCTTGTTATATTTCTTTAAGAAGTCCCCTGTTTGCTTTATAGCATTCATATCAATTTGTCCAATTTTTGAAGTATCAAATCCTTGAGGCGCTACAAGCTTAGCAACTTCTTTTGCCATATAAACTTGATGATCTAAAGAAACTGATTTATCTACATCATAAACTGTTTTTCCTGCTGCTTCTGGATCTTGAACTGCATCTTTCCAACCTTTATTAGATGCTTTTAAGAAACGAACTAGTAAGTCTTTATTCTTACCTGCCCATTCAGAGTTTACAAATAAACAATCTTCCATCATTGCAACATTTTCAGTGTTCATATCAATTACGTTTAAGTCTTCTTTCTTTAATCCACCTTCAAGTAATAATCCAAATTCGTTGTAAGTCATTGCTGATGCTGCATCAACTGAACCTTCTTTTAATTGATCCATTGTAAAATCTTGTTGTACAAGTTTTAAATCTTTCTCTTTGTCTAAATTGTATTTTGAAAGTAGTGCAAGAAGTTCGTATTCATTACCACCAAACCAGTTGCCAACTTTTTTACCAGCTAAATCTTTTGGAGAATTAATTCCTTTTTCTTTCTTTGATACTAATAACATACCTGATTTTTGGAAAACTTGAGCAACTTCTTGTAATGGATATCCTTGAGCTTGATATGTCATTAAACTTGATACCCAAGTTACACCTATATTGGCTACACCATTATTAACATTTTGTTCAGGGATAATGTCACTTCCACCTGGAAGTATTTGAATATCAATACCTTCATCTTTATAGTAGCCTTTTGCCGCTGCTACGTAGTATCCCATAAATTGCGATTGTGGAAGCCATTTTAATTGAAGAGTTACTTTTTCTAATTGGCCGTCCTTCTTTGCTGTGTCCTCTGATTTAGTTGAGTCTTTTGCTGCTGTTTCTGATGTTTTTGATCCACACCCTATAAGCATGGTACCAATCATTAATACAGCTAAACCTAAAGCTAATAACTTCTTTTTCATAATAAATTCCTCCTCATTAAATAAATATTATTTATCTGATATCAGCCATTTATATGTTTTTCTTCCTAATGTAAGAAATATATATGACCTGACCCTAGATCATTTTAAATTTTTATATGAACTTAACAAAATCTCCTTGTTCCAAATTTTTGTCTTTCTAAAACTTGTTATCTTTGTGAAGCATGCCATTTTATAGCTCTACGTTCTATTAACATAATAATTAAGTATAAAATAATCCCTACTAATGCTGCCATTACTATATAAGACCACCCCATGGCCATCATTCCTTTTCTTAGATTGTCTTTGATTCCAAAACCAATCCCTGAAGTTGAGGCTGCAAAATATTCACTTATCATAGCGGCCATTATTGCTGCTGCCACATTAATTTTTAATGCAGTTAACACACTTGGAAGGCAGTTAGGTAAACGAAGCTTGAAAAATATTACTTTTTCCGGTGCTGCATAGGACTCTAATAAATCTTTTGCAAATGGTTTTAAATCATTTAGACCACGATATGCATTAATTGCCATAGCTGCCATGCATACTACTGTTACAACGCCAACCTTTTGTGCAAAACCGCTAGTAAACCAGCGATTCATAATAGGAGATAATGCAACTATTGGAATAGCATTAAAAGCTGCTATTACACTAAGACCTGTATATCCCCACTTCGGAAATTGTGTAGCTATTACTGCAACTATAAATCCAATTAAGCATCCTAAAGCAAGTCCTACTAACGCTCCAGAAACTGTAATCATTGTGTCAGCTAAAGCTTTAGAAAAATTATCACTTAAAGTTTTGATTATTTGTGATGGAACTGGCAGTTGAAAGGGCTTAAAACCTAATGCATCATGAATGATACCAACTTGCCAAGCAATTATAACTAATATCCCAAAGCCCAGGGGCCATAAAACATTTTTAATCTTTTCATTCATAAAATACCCTCCCTATGTAGTTTGTTTTCTCCAAGGTATACAAATTTTTTCAAATAATATTACTATAAAGTAGCTTAAAATCCCCATTAAAGCACTTGTAACTACTGATGCCCAGAATACATCTTTTGTACCAGAATACAAGGAATACAGAAGCTTTACTCCAATTCCACCGCTTGAACCTAGCATATCGACTAAAATAGATGCTGTTATTGACATTGGCGCTGCTATTTTTAAACCTGCAAATAAATATGGCATGGAATAAGGAATCATAAGCTTATAGTAAATACTTTTCTTTTTTGCAGCATACGAGTATAACAATTCTTTTTTATCACTTTCTACACTGTTTAGTCCGCTCAGCATATTAACTGAAACCGGGAAAAAAGTAATATATGCAGCAATCACTATTCTAGAAAGATTCATGTCTCTAACTAATGTAAAGATAATAGGAGCTAGCCCTAAAACAGGTATCATTTGTGATACTATTAAATAAGGCAGTGATATTTTTTCTGCTATTTTTGATAAACTCATAATTATAGCTAAAATAAAGCCTATAGCTGCTCCAAGTGCAAATCCAAATACAGCTCTAGAAAAAGTAAGTCCGGCTGCACTCATTAAATCTGTAAAATTTTGTACAATTGATATAATGACACTATGGGGATAAGGCATCTTTGCTGCTGCCATTGGATCATGAATGACCTGTTCTAGAAAAAAAGCTAGTAACTCCCAAGCTATAAAAATACCAATAGCCCAAACTAAATTAACTTTATATTTTTCCTTCCTGCTAATCATCATCATACCCCCTCAAAGCTATTTCTGATTTTAGTTATATAATCATAAAATTGTTTTGATTGCTTTGACTCCATATTTCTTGGTCTAGGTATTTCAATATCAATTACCGCAGAAACACGTCCTGGATGTGGTGATAAAACTACAACTTTATCTGATAAAAATACTGCTTCCGAGATATTATGAGTTACAAAAACTACAGTCTTCTTAGTCTTTGTCCATATTTCAAGTAGATCTTCATGAAGCTTTTCACGTGTGAACTCATCTAAAGCTGAGAATGGTTCATCCATAAGTAATATTTCTGGATTAATTGCCAGTGCCCTTGCTATACCAACCCTTTGCTGCATACCTCCACTTAATTCATAGGGATAATGCTTACCAAAATTAGTAAGTCCAACAAGATCAAGCATTTCTGTAACTTTCGCCGTACGATCCTGCTTTTTCATTCCAAGCAGCTCCATTGGCATACAAACATTTCTTCTTACTGTTCTCCAATCGTATAAAACTGGATTCTGAAATACGATACCATATTTCTTTTGAAGCCTTACCTCTCTTGGACTTTGTCCTCGAACTGTTACTTTTCCTGAAGAAGGTTGAAGTAAATCAGCTATAATACGAAGTAATGTTGTCTTTCCACAACCCGAAGGACCTAGTAATGAAATAAATTCTCCTTCTTTAATTTCTAAATTTACATTTTTAAGTGCTGTTACTGGTTCTCCTCCATTCTTATCTTGGTAAACCATGCTTAAATCTTCAATTTTAATTTCAACTTTATCTTCTCTTGGCTTAAAAACATTTCTATTCTCAAATTCTGTATCTATTTCATTTAACATACTCATTGATTTACGCCTCCTTTTAAACAAAAAACGGTACAAAACTATTTGTTTTGCACCGTTGCGATTATATTATATTTACCATAACTTACTGTATATAGTTAATAAGTCCTCCTTTGTAACCTCTTTTATGGTGTTTAATGGACTTCCACTATTCATAGCATCTTGCGCCATCTTATCCACTACTTTATCGAATTCTTCTTTATTAATTCCATACTCTTTTAAAGTAGGAATCTCACATATGTTACATAATTCAGTTAATTTTTCTAGAAAAGCTTTTGCTGCTTCCTTATCACTTTTCTTGTCATCTGCTACATTAATTGCTCTTCCTATTGCACCAAAACGTTCATAGCTTCCATCTAAAACGTAAGATAAACATTCCTTTATAAGCATAGCATTTGAAATTCCATGAGCAACATGAAAGTTAGCACCAATTGGTCTGCTCATGCCGTGAACTAAGGTTACTGATGAGTTATTTATACATACACCTGCTTCATAAGCCGCAATCGCCATTTCTTCTCTAGCCTTTTTATCTTCACCATCTTTGTATACTAGTGGTAAAAACTCGAAAATTCTTTTAATTGCAGATAATGCAAAGGTATCTGTTAAGGAATTTGCTTTTCTTGATGTATAAGCTTCTACTGCATGAGTTAGGGCATCCATTCCTGTTGCTGCTGTTACACTTTTGGGTGCCGTCATTGAGAATTTTGAATCAATCACTGCCAAATCAGGTAGTAACGCTTCCCCCTTTAGAAGCATTTTTATGTTCTTCTTTGGATCTGTAATAACCGTAAATTTGGTAGCTTCCGAGCCTGTCCCTGCTGTAGTTGGAATTAAAATTAATGGTGGAAAATCTCCTTCCATTGTTTTTCCCATATAATCAGATATTAAACCCTCAAGTTTTGTCATTGCTGCGATTGCTTTACCGCTATCTAATGGACTTCCTCCTCCTATAGCAATACAAAAATCACATTCAGCATTTTTATAAGCTTTTACACCACTTTCAATCATTAAATCGGTTGGCTCTCCAATAATCTCATTAAAAATCTCATACCCAATCCCCCAACTATCTAAACAATCTGTCAAAACTTTAACTGTTCCCATTTTAGTTACGTTTTTTCCAGATACAATAAATGCTTTTTTTCCAAAGGATTTTATCAAGTTTTCGCTTGATTCTAATGCATTATCTCCAATAATCGTACGTCCTGGTAAACTAAATTCATATGCCATTTTCTCACCTCATCTAGATAAATTGTTTGTCTACAATTCCAAGTACTTCATCTAATTTAGCTAGTTCCTCTTCTAACTGCTCCTTTGTAATTATTAATGGAGGAGCAACAAGTATCATGTTCTCATGAGTATATGTCATAAACTTTCTTTCCTTTAGCAATCCTAAAATTTTTCCCATAACTCCTTCTGGATCCTTTCCATATAGTACCAATGGTTCTTTTGTTGTTTTATTCTTTACTAATTCTACCGCTGAAAATAATCCAATATATCTTACATCTCCAACAGATGGGTGAGATGCTTTCATCTCTTCCAATTTTTCACCAAGTAATCTACCAACTTCGTTAACATTTTTTAATATACCTGCTTCTTCATAATAATTTATACACGCTACACCTGCTGCACAAGCTAAAGGATGTCCACTGTAAGTTAATCCGCAAGATAATAGGTTGTCATCAAAGTACGCTGCTATTTCTTTACTTACAACTACGCCACCAAGTTGAACATACCCACAAGTAACTCCTTTTGCAAAAGTTACTATATCTGGTTTTACATTAAAATTCTCGAAACCAAACATCTTACCAGTCCTACCCCAGCCTGTCATAACTTCATCACAAATCATTAAGATTTTAAATTCGTCACATAAAGCTCTAATGCCTGGAAGATATCCTTTTGGTGGAATTATAACTCCATTTGAACCTGTAATAGTCTCTAAAACTATTGCCGCGACGCTTTCTGGTCCTTCATACACTATTTGTTCTCTTAGCTTGGCCAAGTAATACTTTGTCGCAGCTTCTTCAGATTCAAATTCTATTGGTTCTCTATAGATATATGGATCAAAGAATTTAACGAATCCTGGAATCCCAGGTTCTAATGCATATCTTCTAGGCTCACCTGTTAAGTTACCTGCACCAAACGAAGATCCGTGATAGCTTCTATAACGACTGAACACCTTTGTTTTGCCTGTAAACATTCTTGCCATCTTTACAGCATTTTCGTTTGACTCTGCACCTGCGTTTGTAAAAAATACCTTGCCCATATTGTCAGGCATTAATTCAACAATCTTTTTAGCAAGCTTAGCTCTAGATTCAGCACCATAAGATGGCCCTACAAAACAGTATTTATCAACTTGTTCTTTTATTGCATCTCCAATTGCTTTATTTCCAAAACCTAAATTCATATTAACAAGTTGTGATGACATATCTGAATATCTATTTCCATCATAATCCCAGAAGTAAATACCATCAGCTTTTTCAACTGAAATTGGATTTAAATTTCTTTGTTTACTCCAAGATTGTAAATTATATTCTTTTAAAGTACTTCTAATTTCTTCACCATTCATATTTATACACTCCCTCATTCATTTAATACTTTCCCAACTAATAAAAAAACGGAACTTATTCAAGTGAACAAGCTCCGTTGCTGTTATCTTTATTAAATTCGTTTTTTCTTTAAGTTGTTTTTATTATATACTAGTAATTTTGCGATATCAATAAATAAGTGACTAAGTTTAATTGTGCATATGCACATTTCTTATATTTTTAATGTTAGTATATCTTCAACATTCAAGCCCGCCTGAATTATCCCTTTACAATCTTTTCTTGAAATAGCTACATACTTATAATACTTATCATCAAGTTCTCTTTTTTGAAAGTTTTGAGTTACTACAATGCTGCTATCCCTAAGTATTTTTCTAAAAGCAGCTGCTTGACCGTCTCCTTCCTCTGAGAAACGGAAGCCCATAGCTGGAGTATTATTTGTCATAATCGTTACTCCATCATCATCTGTTATATATACTTCTGAAATACCATTTTCTTCACAATATTTACTAATATTATTATTATTAAAATCTTCATTTGCTATATTTCCAGAAATTATTTCACATTGATTAATGAGCTTATTAGCTATTATATTTTCAAATTCTTGAGTGAACTTAAGCATAGTATCTATGGAGATTAACATATTTTCACAGCTTCGAGTGTTAGCATTTTCCATTTCATATTGATGTTCAATGTCTCTATTTATTAATTCAAGTTCGCTCATAAATTCCTCAAAAAATCTTGCAACATTTTCAGAAGTTGTTTTTATTTGTTTATTAAAGTTTAATCCTTCTTCAATTTTACTTGAAACTGTATGTACGGATGAAATTATTTCAAGAATTTCTTTATTCATGTCATTAAAATAATTTTTAATAGAATTTGTTGATTTATGAGCCTCTGTTCTTTTTTCAGATAACAGACTCATAGCATCAATTACTTCATTTGTTTTAAAATTTATTTCTGATATATTCTTTTTAATATTCTTAGCATATTCAGAGCTTTCATCTGCTAACTTCCCTATTTCTGAAGCAACTACTGCAAATCCTTTTCCTGCCTCCCCAGCCCTTGCAGCCTCGATTGATGCATTTAACGATAATAAATTTATGTTAGCTGAAAGCTTATTTATTAATTGGGCCATATCGTCCACTTTGCTTGTTATAATAGTTAAACTTCCAATATGATTTGTCAAATTTTCTATATGTACATTCATATCTTCTAGTATGTTCACAGAAATCTCCACTGTATTTGTTCCAGATTTTATATTATTTTCTGTATTATTTGCAGCTTCACATGCATTATTAGATAAAGCATAAATATTCTTCTGAGACTCATAGGTGTCGCTTGATAAGGTATTTAATCCTTCCAAATGGCTAAGAGTATATTCTGCTTTTTTACCGAATTCAGAAAATTTATTTTTTATCTCCTGCGATGTCATAATAGATTCCTTACATGAAATATCAACTTGTTTTACTTGTTCAGAGATTTCTGTTGTAGATTTTAATGTACTATACACCCAAAAGAGAAGTTTGTTACTTATTTTTACAAATTTATTATTGATTTCTTTTTCTTTTGTTAAATTATATCCAAAATTACCCAACACTATTTTTTGTACAGCAATATCACATTCATTTTTGAATTTTTGATTTCTTCGCTTCTCTATTATAATCACTATAATTAAAATAATTATCCCTATGAATTCAACTAAATTTAAAATATTTATTTTCATTATTACCACTTTCCTATCTAAAAATTTTATTTATTAGAATATTTCTAAAATAAAAAGACTGTTACATTTACAGCCTTTTCAAATTAAATTCAAATTTCCTTTTCTAATAGTAATTTTTCAACTTCATCAATTTGATTTTCATCAAATACTTTAAAGCCTGCTTCTTTAAGCAGTTCTGTTGCTCTTCCATTGCCTTCTATTTTAGTATCTGTAAACTTACCATCATAGATATATTTACTTCCACAAGAGGGACTATCTTGCTTCATTATGCAGCATATAACATTATTTTCTTTAGCCAACCGAAGTGCTTCCTTTGCCCCAATTTCGTATTCCTTTGTCACATCTAAGCTAGTACAAGATATTACTTTATCTTTAACTCTTTGAGAATCTGGCCTTGGTGTAGGTAATCCTCCGAATACTTCCGGACAAATTGATATTAGTCTATCTTCATTTTTCCACATAATAAATCTTTCATCTAAACACGGGCAGTCTACAGCATCATATCTACAATGCCATCCATATAAACAACCACTTACTAATATTTTTTTCAAATTTCTATCATCACCTTTCCAATTTATTTAACTCAATTAAATTTCATATTAACTAAATAAATACTACGTTGTATTACTGTTTAGTAATAATTAATTGTATTAAAAAGGAACTTGCTCTATTGAACAAGCTCCTTTGCTGCATATCTTACATATTTTAAATTATACATCAATTTTTTATATTTTTAAGCAAGCATTTGAACAGTTTGATTTGTGCACTTGCATATTAGTTATCAATTATCTAATTTGACAATTTTACATTACATCTTTAATATAAAATCCTAAATAAAACCTCAACTTTTCTTCTAAGTTTGATGGATTGTATCCAGTAATTTTTTCAATCTTTTTTAATTGATTATTAACTGTATTTCTATGAATGTATTGTTTTTCCGCTACAAGGCTCTGACTACCATTATTTTGTAAATACATAAAAAGAAAATTAACTAAATCTGTATTGTTTTCTTTATCATAATTTTCTAATTTACCTAATGTTTCATTATAAAATTCTTTTAAAACTTCCTTATCCTTTGCATTTAAAAGCAACTTATGTATATCAAGTTCCTCATAAAATACAACTTCTTTATTCTTCTTTCGAGCCATACTCATGGCTGTAAAAGCATTATTAAAGTTCTCCGCTTGTACTTTAATTCCGTCCTTATTTTCGCTTACACCCATATGTATCTTCCATCCAGGTTCACTCCAATTTTTAAAGAAAGTATTTACAAAGTTATTAACATTATAATTACTGTAATTTACCAAAGCCAATATCCAACAATTTTTATATGAGAAAGATATATATAATTCATTAATACTTCTGGCAATTCTTTCTGAATACAATTTTATTCTATTCATATTAAATTCTAATTCTTTATCATCTTTATTTTCAAAAGACATTACTATAAAACAAAAAGTACTGTCTCTTAAATAACCATATCTCTCCATCTGTAAAATCAGTGTTTCTAAATCTCCAGTTTTAAATATAATATTCTTAATTGTTGATGCAATGCTTATTTCAACTTGCTCACTTTGCATAATACGATAACATATATCTCTTGTTAAATCTACCATTCTTGTTTCCCATGGAATGGTGTAAAGAGGCATTTTTACTTCATTACAATATTCAATAACTTCTTTTGGTATCGATTTAGTATATGGACCAAGATTTACAATAAAGGCACTTGTTCCGACACTATGCAATTTTTTTGTATACTCTAACAGCCATCCATCACTGCTATTTAAAATCCCTGATGTAAGCACAACTTCATTTCCATGAAGAAATTCACTGACTTCGTCATTTTCAATAATATGCATCCATTCAACAAGATTATTTAGCCCTTTTTGTCCTGCTAATAACTTCATTTGATATAGTACAGTTCCATTTCCAAATAATTTACCTACTGTAATTGACACATGTATCACCACCGTTACCTAAACTCAAAATTTTACGTTTATTATAACATAGTTTTGCTTTAATAAATAATTGATATTCTTATACCTTTTACTTAATTAAATATCACAATATGAAATTAAAGAGATATTCTGGCGGTTTTCAAAATATCTCCTTTCTATTCATATAAGGCAATTTAATATAACATTCCACTCTTTATTCTTTAATGAATATATCTAATATTATTTTCGTTTTATAGCTTCTATAAATTACATTAGAAGCTATTTCACTTACTTTTTGCTATTCAAGCAAAACTATAAAATGCACGTAACTTCTAATGGAACTTATAGATTATCATATATTTTCTTTAATGAATTACATTTTTCTGCGACTGATTTCCAGATTTTCTAGACAATACATGAAAATATATTTAATAGCTTTAATTTTTCTACACTTGATTTAATAGCTTCTTTATCTGTGGTGTATAACCCTAAAGTTTTCATTCTCTCAAAATATTCAGCACCTGAAAATGTGTGTCTTTCAGTCATTTTTCCTTCCTTTATCTTATCATTAGCATATGCAATTATATCACCTGTAACAAGCTCTCTTGACAATTCTAGTAAAGGTCTGTTTTTTAAATACTGTACTGAGTTATATCCTGCTAATGTGCCAGTAGTGATAGCTTCAGTATGACCTACAAAGAATCCTGATTTTTCACCACCACAAAACAAATTATCCGTTCCATCTACTTTCATTGAGTTACTTCTTGGTGCTGCACCTAAATATCTAATTGAATTTCCATTACTTCCTGCTAGTGGATCTACGTAAACTACATTTTCTAAGCCTTTAATTTTTCTTAATTTCTCTATTGGATAATGAGAAGTCATAAGCTTAATACGTCCAGTATCTAACAAAATAATATTTTCCCCAAATTCTAAAGTTGCATATTGCTGACAAACTTTTTGTTCTAATTTTTCTAAATGTATATCTTCTTTAGGAATTGGAATAACAACAACTCCTTTCTTATCTAGCTGATCTAAAATTTCATCAGATAAAGATTCCCTTGGAAATTCGCACGAACCGCTCATAGCACCTTTTTCACCACTTCCCCTTTCTCCTATCAAATCCTCTACTCCTGCCTTTTGGCTTATACTTACTCTTGCCCCAAAGCTAGGACACCTTAATGTACACATCACACATCCATTTCCATACTTTACGCAGTTAGGCATTGAACCTGTGGAACCTGTGGTTTCTATGAACACATCTCCATTTATGATACTCTTATCAGAAAGTATAACTGATTTTATTTTATTTCCCTCCATTTCTACATCTGTGATCCTGCTTTGGAAAAATAACTTTGCTCCAGATTTTATCAGATGTCTTCTAACAATAGGTTCAGCTTTTCCTATGTCACATAACCAAGCATGTTTATGTTCCGGAAAATCCATATTTTTATGGATAGCAATAGAATCCATAATATCAATGAAATCTCCAGCTCCGAGATTTATTAGCTCTTCTGCAGCGGTAAACCTCCCGTTATTTCTCATAATCCCACCAACATTGCCTACACCAAGCAATAAATCAGTTCTTTCATATAACTCAACATCTGCTCCTTGTTTTACTGCTTCCAATGCCGCCGAGCATCCTGCCCATCCTCCACCTATAATTATTACTTTCATTACATTCTCCTTTAATTATAGTTTTCTATTCTATTGTATTCAGTTACTTTATTAAGATGAACATTATCGATAAAGCTATCTGAAAAGTATTAATTTATTTAATAAAAAAGATTATTGTTAATATAGATAAACCAACTATAACTTAAACTTATGCATATAACCCACCGAAATCAGTAATATACTTTTGTTCCAGTTTCTATGGAATTTTGATGGGTGATTCTAAGGCCATAAGTTGTGCCCAAAGTGCTAGCCTCAAAGAACAAGCTTTTGAACAAGCACATTTGGAACAACTTATGACCAAGAATCACAACCATCAAAATTCCCAATGAAACATTCCACAAAAGTATATTACTGATTTCTAGCTGGAATATATTTCGAAGTATAAGTATATTTCTTAATTGGTTTATCTATATATAAATGGTTAATAAAAAACCATACATAAAATAGAGTCCTAAAATATACATTCACTATTCATGCATGGTTTCTTTATGATTGTCAGCGCTTTATTTATTGTGTTATTTTTAGTAATGGTTCAATACAAACAACATTTTCTGATAATATTGTTCTCCCCTCACTTACAAGTATTGACTGTTTTAACTCCTTTGGTGACATATTTCTTATTTAGCTTGCAGTACAACTAAATAACCTCTTCATTAATTTATGCCTCCTTTTAACTTCCTACTTATTATAATAATACCACTATTAATTACCACATTAGATTGAAAAACAGCAATAAATTTATTGCTTACACTAAAAACTCAATATTTATTTAAATTGTGCTCCATATCCTGAAATTAACAATTTAACCACAGCATTATAACTCCTAATCCCCTCTTTTTGCCCTGTTATTTTTAACAACTTATCATAGGTTTCATTGTGTATCTTTGAAATTCTCCCCCTATATTTATCCCAATATAAGGCGTCATTTTTCAATTCTTTTTTTACGTTATCTGAAAGCTCATTATTAATTTTTTTAAAAGATTCTAAATCAAAATCGTATAAATCTCCCATACAGTAAGAATAAGCCATTAAGTACCCACTGTACTGATACTCGTAACTATCAGAGTTAATGCAGGCTAAAAAGCTTATGTAGTTCGCTTCATATTCGTTATTAAAACCTTTTATATGACTTAATTCATGACAAATTGTACTTGGAATATTTGATTCCGGCATTTCATTATTATAATTTGCTTCAAGTGTAAAATCTGTTTCCCCCATTAATAGCTGATAGGACATTACCTTGGAAAAAATATATGGTTTAGGGTTTGGATAAAATCCTTGCAGACTTGAGTAAGTTCTCCCCAGATTTTTCATACTGTTTATTCCTTCTTCTTTCACATTAGAATCTGTCTTTAAAAATCCTTTTTCGTCTTTCTTTATTTTCTTATCTAACTCATTTAAATTTTCTTTAAGATACTCACATAATTCAACTAGCTTATCTTGTGATTTAACTTCTACATTTAATCCTGTTAGTAAAACAAAATCTGATTTAAATGAATTTACTCCTAAGGTTATCATATTTAAAAATGTAAATACTGATACATAGACAAGAAAATTAGTTGTCGATCTTATAATAAATCCCTTAAAAGAAATCTTTCTCTCCAAGCCTAAATAAATATACAATACGATTCTAGCTAAAATAAATATGGAGAAAACATATAATATTACCTCATATAATGAAAAAGGGATTAATGATACTCCTCTTGAAACACTCTTTATTAAATTTGAATAAATATATTTATAATAAACGTCTGCGAATCCTGTTATATAATATGACATAATGAACAAAAGAGCACTAACTCCAAAAAGCACTCCACTTATTATTAACTTCCTTTTAATTAATTGACTTTTTTTATTTTGTTCTAAATTCCTCATTTTATTTATACCTTTCGTTTATAGTTGTTTTATGCTTGTAGCATCTAGTAATTATAATTCAATATGTCCTTTCTGTTATTAAGATAATAAAAGGTTAATTCTAATTTCTCTTATTATAATAATTATAGTTATATTGTCCTCAATTTCCAATATTATATTTTAATTTTACAATCAATAAGAAAAGCACCTACAGAATAGATACTTATCTACCTGTAAGTGCTTTTATTATCGCCTAAATTTCAGGCTCACATGGATATATATAATTGCCAATTGTACGAACTCTTAATTCACATGGATCATATTCATCTTTATCTGGAATTACGAACACTAATTTACGCTCGATTGAACCACAGTAATCGTGATCACATTGGTTTTCATATTTTTTCTCTACAACTGTAGTGAATCCTTTGAATGCAAGTATTCTATTGCAATTGTCATATACTATAACTGCAATCGCTACTTTTTTTCCTGGACATACGTTATCTACTTTAACTCTAACTGTTAATAATTTTGCACCATGTCTTTCTATATCACATGTTTCTGCATTTATAGAACTACATAATTCGCATGAGCATTTAGTACATTTAGCATATTTATCATATTTACCCATTTTATACAACTCCTCTTTTCAAATAAATTTAAAAAAGACATAACTTTAGTTAATTTGGTTTGATCATTTGTAATTTTTATAAATACATATATCCTAAAATATATCTTCAACATAAAGTTTTTAGTTGATATATGTTCTTCAATCCCGATTAATGTAATGCCTTATTGAAATTTAAACTGTTAGATTAGTTGTTATTATAAAATTTTGCTAGGTTTATTCTACAATTTCAATATATTCTATAATAATTATTTTTGTGAATAAAAATAACATTTATCTACATGATTTGTTATCTAATAATATTTTATTTAATAATCTAGGCTTGTGCACTAAATAGGGAAAATTTAAGCTACTAGTCCTAATTTGGAAATAACTGAATCCAAATCTATCCCATTATCCGCACAGGCATGTGCAAAACTAACTATTTGTACCAAATAGTTGTTACGGAAGTAAGATATTGTATCTCCTAAAGTTTTTAATCTGAGGGATTTGCCATATTTCACTCTAAAAATCTCAAGGAAAGTATAAGTTAGAAATACCATACTCCAATATCTATTTATTGATTTTAAAGATTCAACTTGAAATTCATCAAAACCAAGAGCTGATTTGTGGTACCTATAGCTTACTTCAATATCCCAACGTT